>Ga0180432_10007377_pt1 | contig 13986 bp, 8 predicted proteins | sample SS_ome_10_FD_132414 | JGI IMG/M metagenome (GOLD analysis project Ga0180432, IMG submission 132414) | Hypersaline lake sediment archaeal communities from the Salton Sea, California, USA - SS_1_MS_2 metaG | ecosystem: Environmental > Aquatic > Non-marine Saline and Alkaline > Hypersaline >...
CCCCAAAGCCACTACAATATCGGATGTGAGAGTGTCTAACCTCTTTGGATAATCACGCCGCTGGGAGGAGGATCGCCATGTGGTGTATGACTGGTTCGCCTGTGACAAAGAAGATCCTCGGTGTCGCCGTGGTGGTATTCGGCGCCTTGAGCCTGCTGCTTGGAGCCACACCCGCGTTGGCCGGGGATAGTTGGAGTCCGGAAACAGAGCTGGCGGAGATCCAAAAGGAGATCGCCGAAACCGGGGCGGATTGGGAGGCGCGCATCACCAATGCGAGCTTCATCCCCCCCGAGGAACGCAGGGCCCAGCTATGCGGCTACGCACCCGCACCCCCCGATCGCCCCATGAAATCGATCGCGGAGACGATCCCGCTGCCCGGCCGTGACCTGCCCGAGAGCTGGGATTGGCGGACGATGGATGGAACCACCCCCGCGAAGGACCAATACGGATGCGGCTCCTGTTGGGCCTTCACCGCCGTGGGCGCCCTCGAGGCCGCCTACCGGATCGCATTCGGGCAGATTCAGCTCTTCTCCGAGCAGCAGTGCATCTCCTGCAACGAGGACGGCGCCGGCTGCAACGGCGGCTTCCAGGAGACCTGCTATGACCTGTGGAGCTGGTTCGGCGCGGTGACCGAATCCTGCTTTCCCTACACCAGCAACGACAACACACCCTGCACCATGAGCGAATGCCCGATTCCGGTTCGGGTGCTCGAGTACACTTCCTCGGGTACGTCGATGGACGCCATGAAGACGGCGATCATGACCCATCCGATCGGGGTGAGCGTCTATGCCGCCAACTCGATGTTCTACTACGGCGGCGGCTGCTACAGCGGCCCCAACGCCGAGACCGATCACACGGTTCTTCTCTGCGGCTGGGACGACAACGAGTGCGGCGGAGACGGCGCTTGGCTGGTCAAGAACAGCTGGGGCGACGACTGGGGCATGGAGGGTTTCGGCTGGTTCCGCTACGGCACCTGCGGCCTGACCGGTCCCGGATACACCCTCGATCTGGAGAAGGCCACAAACCAGCGGGTCGCCTACCGGGATCACGCGGTGCTGGACGCCAACGGCTATCTCGATCCGGGGGAAACCTGCACGATCGAGATTACGGTCACCAACTACGCCTGGGGCAGTGCCAACAACGTCACCGCGACGCTGACCTCGCTGACGCCGGGCATCACGGTGATCGATGACACCGCCTCGTTCCCCAACCTCGGCATCTGGGCGACGGGCACGTCGGATGCCCCCCACTTCACGGTGGAAGTCGGCTCCGGGGTCGATCAGGGGACCGTGGCCGAGTTCGAGCTCGTCACCGAATGCGACGGGGACGGCTACACCTCGCAGTTCCGCGACTTCATTTCCGAAGTGACCGTGATCTACGAGAACGACTTCGAGGGTGACGTGACCGGCTGGTCGCAGGTGCCCGCGGGTGGGGACTGGATGCTGGGCGAGCCCCACGTCTTCAACAACCACTGGGACCCGTACGATTGCTTCTCGGGCACCCACCTGTACGGGACCGATCTGAACACCCACCCCTACCTGTATGATGGCTTGTATGCCAACTCGGTCACCCGGAATTACCTGCAATCACCGAGCATCGACTGCTCCGGACAGAGCGGCGTGCACCTGTTCTTCCGCCGATGGCTGACCAACGAGAACGCGGAGTGGGACCAGGCCCGCATCCGCGTCGGCGGCGTCGTCTCCTGGATCAACGATGAGACCGATTGGCACCTCGATCGCTACTGGGTGCCGATGATCCTCGACATCTCCGATGTCGCCGACTCGAACGCAGCGGTCACCATCAGCTTCGATCAGTTGAGCGATGAGTTCTGGAAGTTCGGGGGATGGAACATTGATGATTTCAAGATCGTCGCCACCAATGCCGTCGGACAGGGCGTTGACGATGAGGACGACCTCGCCGCCGTCGGGCTCCGTGTGCAGACGTATCCCAACCCCTTCGCGCCCGCCGCGACCTTGCGCTTCGCGGTCCCGAACGGCGCGGACCAGGCAACGCTCCAGATTTTCGATGCCAACGGGCGCATGGTCCGATCGATCCACGAGGGGAGTGTGACACCGGGAACGCACGTCTTCACCTGGACCGGCACCGATGAGGCTGGTTCCTCGGTCCCGGCCGGCACGTACTACTGCCGGGCGAGCGCCGATGGTCAGTCGTCGGTTTCGAAGATGATCCGCCTTCGGTAGACCCGAAGACGGGAGCAAGAAAGCCGGGGGAGCTCGATCAGGAAGCTCCCCCGGCTGTGCTTTCCTAGTCCGGGAAGGGACCCCGGCTGCCATCTCAAGATGCCAGCAAGTTGCGGCGCTGGGTCCTCTAAGGTCTCGGAACCGTGGTCGGCAGCCCCAGGCCGCTCTTCACGACCCGGACCTCATCAGCCGGTGGCCACAATTCCACACGCGCGGTGCTTACTCCCCGGATTCTGAGGCTGATTGAACGCTAGCACAGCCCACCTTCCCCGTCCAGCATACTTCACTCCTCATCCTCGAATCCTGGTGGTAATGCGGGGGGAGACGGCGTCAGGAGACTCACCAGCCACGTGGCAAGGAGCGAAAGCCCGAAAGCCGGCACCAGCTCGTAGAGCGACAGGCCGGTCAGCTCCACCACCGCGGCCTTCCAGGTCGTTTTCCAGAGGATGGTGACCAGGATGCCGGTCGCCATCCCGGCCAGCGCGCCCCACCGGTTGACCCGCCGCCAGAAGAGGGCAAGGAGCATGGGAGGGCCGAACGCGGCTCCGAGGCCCGACCAAGCGAAGAGAACGAACCAGAAAATCGCGCGCACCTCAGCCAACGCCAGGACGAGGGCGACCAGGCCCACCAACAGCACGGTGACGCGCGTGATCCAGACAAGCGTCCGCTCCATCGTGGCCGCCGAGAGGCGTCGGCGAACACCGAGCGTCTGGTCGATGAAGTCGCGCGCCACGGCCGACGCCACGACGAGCAGCTGGCTGTCGGCGGTCGACATCATGGCGCTGATGATCGCCGCCAGCAGGATGCCGCCCAGAACCGGGGGCAGGTGGGTCGTCGCCAGGCTCGGATAGGCCTGCTCGGGGTCGATCAGATCGGGTACGGCCAGCCGGGCCGCCAGCCCCAGGACGACGGCTCCGTAGAGCGCAAGGCATCCCCAGACGATGGCGATCAACCGCCCCCGGCGGAGTGCCCCCTGCGATCGCGCCGCCATGTAGCGGGTGATCACCTGCGGCTGACCCGGATAACCCAAGCCGATGCCGAGGAGCCCCAACACCCAACCCAGGAGGCCGAGTCCGCTCGCCCCCCCCAGAACGTCGGCGAAGTCGCGCCCACCGACCATCTCCTCGCGCTTCTCGTAGGTGATGCTTCTCCCCGCGGCCTCGATTTCGTCTCCCACCTGGAGCTCGCGGGATCCCTCGACCGACTCGCCGCCGACCCGCACCGTGACCGAAGAGGCCACATCGAGCATGAATCGCCCGTCCACACGTCGCACGGTGACCCCCGGGGCAAGGTCGACCGGCGCGTCCTCGACCCCCACCTGACTGATCGCGGCCCCTTCCGCCACCGTCATCACCGCCTCGGTTCTCGCCGGAACGGTCTGCAGATCCCGGAAGAGCGTACCGAAGCCACCAACCGTGGAGACGGTGATGATGGGCAGGATGACCAGTCCAAAGACCATCAGAAGCCCCTGGATCAGATCGGTCCAGGAGACGGCCCGGAAGCCGCCGACCAGGGTATAGATGATCGTGATCGCCCCGCCGATCAGGACGCCGTGGGAGTAGGTGATCCCGTAACTCTGCCCGAAGGCCTTCTGGAACGCCTTGCCGGTCGCGGTGAACTGCGCCGCCACGTAGAACATCATGCAGAAGAGGATGATGAGAATGCCGAGCGAGCGGAGCAGTTTCCACCGGTCGCCGAACCGCGCCTCGAGGTAACCGGGGATCGTGATCGCGCCGAGGGCCTCCGTCTGACGCCGCAGCCGTGGCGCGACGACATACCAGTTGCACAGATACCCGAGGAGTACGCCGGGAACGGTCCAGACCGCCTGCGCACCCCACGTATAGGCCATCCCGACCAATCCCAACACCAGCCAGCCGCTCTCGCTGCTGGCCACGCTGCTGATCGCGGTCACCCAGGAGCCGAGGCCCCGGTCGGCCAGGAAGTAGCCCTCCATCGTCCGGCCGAATCGGGACGCGAGGGCGCCGACCACCATGACGACCAGCAAATAGGCCACAAAGACTATAGACACTAGCGTCATCGGCGGCCTCCCGGCTCCGGCTTGCAGCGGCTTCGCCAAAGAGCGAACGCGATCAAACCCAAGGGAAACGCCGCGAAAAGGATCCAGAATCGGAGCATCAGCGGCGTCCAGATGGCGGCCAGGATCAGGACCGCGGGCAGGACGAGAAAGATCAACAGGAGGGCGCCAAGAAACATCCCTATCTCCTCCCCTTTGTTTCCTGCGGATGCTGTCAGGTTGGGCCCGAGCGATCAAGGTTCGATCGTGGCGGGTATCGGCCTTCCATGGTATCCTTGTCTATGGTTCAAGCAGTCATCGGGAGCTGTCGGGGCACCCTGCGTCACCGTCGCCCCACCCGACCGGCATCGGGCGCGACGGCTGGAATCCACTCTTGGAGGAGGAAGGCATCCATGAAGTTCTCCGCGCGATATCTACCTGGTCTGTTCCTGTGCGCTCTGCTGGCCACCGGACTGGCCGGGGCAGAGACGTTCCACTTCGACTCATCGGAAACGCCGGGCATTTCCCTGCGCAGCCAGGGGACCGATGGGGTCGAGCTCCATTTCGGGATGGACGAGTTTTCGATCAAGCCCTTCGAGCTGAACGGCGAGATGGTGGACAAGATCATGCTGACGGGCGTGCTCCTGCCCAACAACGAGGGTGCCCCCGACCTGCCCTCGCTCTCGCGCTGGGTGGCGATGCCCGAGGGAGCCTCCGCGACCTTCGAGGTCGTCTCCATGAAGACCCAGGTCTTCCACGACATCGACGTCTCCCCGGCCCCGACGTTCCCCATCGAGAGCTCCGACCTTCCCACGGTTTACGAGCGGGACCCCGCGATCTACGGCCGTGACGCCTACTACCCGGAGCAGCCGGTCATGATGTCGGAGCAGCGGCAGATCCGCGGCGTCGATGCGGTCATCGTGGGCATCACGCCCTTCCGGTACAATCCGATCACCCGCGAGCTGATCGTCTACTCCGACATCGATGTTCGGGTCGACTTCCACGGCGGCACCGGTCACTTCGGTGAGGATCCGCTGCGGAACCGCTACTGGGAACCGATTCTGGAGAACCACCTTCTCAACTACTCCTCGCTGCCGGAGATCGACTTCGACATCCCGCGCGAAGACCGCGACGGCTACGAGTACATCATCATCACACCCGACAATCCCGAGTTCATCCCTTGGGCCGACACGCTCAAGACCTGGCGTGAGCTACAGGGGATCAGCACCGGTATCTTCACCACGACGGACATCGGGGGCACCAGCTCGACGGTGATCGAGAACTTCCTCAACGATGCCTACGACAACTGGGACCCGCGGCCGGTCGCTTTCTTGCTCCTGGGTGACTTCCCCAACTCGGGCGATCGGGATGACGGCATCACCTCCCCGACGTGGAGTGGGTATTGCGTCTCGGACAACATCTACGCCGACCGTGACGGCGATGATCTGCCCGATATGATCCACGGGCGCATCACGGCCCGGGACGGAGGCGAACTCGCGACCATGATCGGCAAGATGCTCTCCTACGAGAGAGCGCCCTACACCGACCCCGACTTCTACGATCACCCGGTGATCGCCGGTGGATGGCAGGACGATCGCTGGTTCATCCTGTGCACCGAGACGGTTTGGGGTCACCAGACCCACGTGCTGGGCAAGAACGCGATCCGCGAGTATGCGATCGGGAGCGGTTCCCCGGGGACGTTCTGGTCGACGAACCAGAACACCTACATGATCGTCGACTACTTCGGCCCCGACGGCCTCGGATACATCCCGGAGACCTCGGCCCACCTGACCGACTGGGGCGGCAACGCCACCCGTCTGAACGCCGACCTGAACGCCGGCGCCTACATGGTCATGCACCGCGACCACGGAAGCGTGGGCGGCTGGGACGAGCCCTACTACCGGAACGCGAACGTGGAGCAGCTGACGAACGAGATGTACCCGTTCGTCTTCAGCATCAACTGCCTGACGGGTAAGTACAACGACTCGAGCGAGTGCTTCACCGAGGCCTTTCATCGGATGGGATACGGCGCGCTGGGGCTGATCGCGGCCTCGGAGGTGTCGTACTCGTTCGTGAACGACACGTTCATCTGGGGCCTGTGTGACGAGATGTGGCCGGAGTTCATGCCCGACCGCGGACGCGCGACCGGCCCCGGTGATCTCCGTCCCGGATTCGGCATGGTCTCGGGCAAGATCTTCCTCGAGGGGAGTGAGTGGCCGTACAACCCGCAGCACAAGGTCTACACGCATCACCTCTTCCATACCCACGGCGACGCCTTCATCCAGATGTACAGCGAGGTTCCGCAGGAGCTGACCGTCATTCACGATGGCGTCTGCTTCGTCGATGTCGGCGTCTTCACGATCCAGGCGGACGAGGGAGCGATCGTCGCGCTGACCGTCGACGGCGACATCATCGGGGTGGCCGAGGGAACGGGCATGCCCATGGACATGATGATCACGCCCCAGGGCGAACCGGGCGATCTGCGTATCACGGTGACCAAGGCCAACTATTTCCGTCACGACGAGATCGTCCCCATCGTTCCTCCCGAGGGTCCGTACCTGACGCTCGGCGCGCGGACGATCGACGACGACCGCCGGGATGACAGCGACGGCAACGCCGACGGCGACTGCGACGCGGGCGAGGCGATCGAAGTGATCCAGAACCTCCGCAACGTCGGCAACGAGACCGCGACCAACGTGCGGGCAACTCTCGTCTGCGAGGACGAGTTCTGCACCGTCGTCGACGACTACGAGGACTATGGTGATGTCGCGCCCGACACCGAGATCCCCTGCCTGGAGGACTTCGACATCGCGATCCACGCCGATTGCCCCGACGGCCGCCGGATCGGCTTCACGCTGGTGGTCGAGTCGGACAACCGCATGGCCTGGGAGAAGGCCTTCTCCCTGGACGTCGAGGCGCCGATCATGTCGATCGACGGCTACCTGATCGACGATACGGCGGGCGGCGACGGCGACGGGCGGCTGGAGCCGGGCGAGACGATCCTGCTGAGCGCGGTGGTCGCCAACACCGGTAGCGAGGATGCCTCCACCGTGACGGCGAACCTCTCGGCCTATCACCCCTACGTCACCGTGCACCAGGGAGTCGCCACGACCGAGATCGTGGCCGCCGGCGGACAGAGCACGCTGTCGCCGCCGTTCGAGATCGAGGTCGACGCCAGCTATCCCGATCCGGGGATGCTCTTCGCCAACATCGTGCTCACCGCCGACTGGGATCAGGCGGCGGAGGGTGAGATCCAGGTTCCCGTGGGCGGCTTCTTCGACAACATGGAAGAAGGTGTCGGCAACTGGACCCACTATCTGGTCACCGACGGTTTCGTGGACCAGTGGCACCAGTCGACGACCCGCAACTACACGCCGGAAGGGACCTGGAGCTGGAAGTTCGGCGATACCGGCGCCGCCAACTACGCCGATCTGGCCGACGGGGCGCTGGAGACCGAGGCGATGACGCTGCGCGAACGCAGCTTCCTCCGCTTCCGTCACTGGATGGACGCTGAGGTGAGCAGCATGCACGCCGGCTATTGCTACGACGGCGGCATGGTCGAGATGTCGATCAACGACGGCCCCTGGGAGCAGATCTTCCCGGTGGGCGGTTACACGCACATGATCCGTCCGGGCGGCACACCCGGCCCCTGGCCCGCCGACACCGAGGTCTACTCGGGCAGCATCGACTGGGCGGAGGCGGTCTTCGAGATCCACGATCAGATCGGCCAGGCCAAGTTCCGCTTCCGCTTCGGCTCCGACGGCGCGGTCAACGAGGAGGGCTGGTACATCGATGACGTCGAGTTCTCGGGCTACGATACGGTCGATCCCGCGGACGTCGATGTGGTGTCGGTGCGGCTCCGTCCGGCGATCGATCAGAACCGCCCGAATCCGTTCGGCCCCGCGACCACGATCGCCTTCCAGGCGCCGGCGGGCGGAGATGTGCTCCTGCGCGTCTTCGATCCGGCCGGACGCGTGGTGCGCACGCTGGTCGACGGCAGCGTCGACGGCGGCTCGCATATCGCCTCCTGGGACGGCCGGAATGATGAAGGCGGCTTGGTCGGTTCGGGCGTCTACTTCTACCGCTTCGAAACCGACGGGGTGACCGAAACCCGTAAGATGATTCTGACTCGATAGGGAACGCACGCAAGCGCCCAGTTGAGGAGGACGGGGCGTGATCCCGCGAGGGATCGCGCCCCGTGGCTTGTCCCGGCGTGGATGTGATCTTGTCGCCACCGAACCGATCGGGTATAGCTAGGCACGCCGATTTCGGTAGGGAACTTCTCAGCCCACGGAGGGGAACATGAACCGTCTGGTCATCGGGACGCTGTGCGTTGTGTTGCTCGCGGGATGCGGCAAGGATGATCCGGCCGTCAAGCGGTTCACGCTTTCGAGCGATCAGGGCCTTTACCCCCCCACCTGTCTCACCCGGACGCCGAGCGGCGACCTGGTGGCGCTGGTCGGAGAAGGCGAGCAGCGCACGTTTACCCTCTTCCGTTCTGAAACCGAGGGCCGCAGCTGGTCCCGGTGGTGCGCGCTGCCCACGCCGAACGACCCCGCCGAGGTCGATCTGATCGCGGGGGGGAACCTCCTGATCGCCTACGCCAACCTGGGGCGTTCGATCTGGATCGCCACCCTGCAGGCCGATCCCGAGGCTCCCGGTGACTCGCTGGTCTACAAGACCGAGCTTCCGAGCGAGGCCCCGATCCGCTCGCTCTCGATGGCCGCCCCTTCGATGGCCGATGAGACACTGCCCGAGCTGTTGCTCAGCTACCAGACGGGTGACCCGGCCGACTCGCTGCGAGAGATGTTCCTTCGCCACTCGAACGACGGCGGGATCACCTGGAGCGAAGCGACATCGATCGCCGAGGGCGTTCTGGGCGACGTCTGCCTGGAGAGGCCCGCCGAGGGGGAGACCTACACCAATATGATCTTCTCCCGCGATCGCTTCCTCCGGTGGCAAGGCATCGCGAGCGTGCGTCGGACCTCCGAATTCGAGATCCGCGTGCGGGTCCCGCCCGAATCGCCCAATCGCGTGGCGCACCTCGGCAACCTGATGGCGGCGGTGGGCGTCAGCAGCCGCAACCAGGTGGTGGCGGCCGGTTCGACGAACAAGGGGCGCAATTGGGAGGTTGCCATCGCGCTCGCCCGCGACTCCGATCACCCGCGCCACCCCGATTTGGATGGCGGCTTCGGCCGCTTTTGGGTCACCTACCTCTCGGGCGACTCGCTCCTGATGGCCCGGACGGCGAACGATCCGCGCTATCCGAAGCGTTGGAGCCGGTTCATCTGGGTGGAGAAGACCGAGTGCCTGGGGTGGCCCTCCATCGTCGCCCTCCCCGACAGCCTGGGGGGAGTCCTCTACGCGGTACCGGGAGGGAAGGTGCGGTTCGCGCGGCTGGAGGAGTCGGTGCCGGTGATGTACCGGCCGCGGACGACGACGCCGTAGGGGCATCTGGCGCGCCTGCGCCACGCGGGAGAGGCAACGTCGGCGCGGGTGACACTGATTCGCTGATGCTCCGCGGGGTCACGAAGTCTCGGGGCCCCACTCCGCTTCACAACGCCGGCCGGGCTTCTTGCCCGGGCTCCACTCACAACAGCTCCACCCGAATCAGATTCGTCTTCCCGCGCAGCGCACCGGCGCTCACCCCGGCGGTAATCACCACCCGGTTGCCCTCGGCCACGAATCCCGCCTCCCTCGCCCGCTCCATCGCGCGGGTGACCAGCGCTTCGCCCTCCAGGTCGCCCGGGAGGTGGACCGGCATCACGCCCCACTGAATCGTCATGCGGCGGACGGTGGTCGGCTCGGGACTGACGGCAACCACGGGACAGGCGGGCCGGTAGCGGGAGACCAGGCGGGCGGTCAGACCCGAGCGGGTGAGACAGATGAGGGCATCGGCGGCGATCTCGTGCGCGGTCAGGCAGGCGGCGTGGGCCACGGCATCGGAGACTTCGTTGAGGAACGGCCGCCGCGCCAGCTGGTGCTCCACATCGAGCGACTCCTCGACCATCTCCGCGGTGCGGGCCATGAACGCCACCGTCTCGACCGGATAGGATCCGATCGAGGTCTCGCCGCTCAGCATGAGCGCATCGGTCCCATCGAAGATCGCGTTCGAGACGTCCGAGACCTCGGCGCGCGTGGGGGTCGGACGCGACATCATCGACTCGAGCATTTGGGTCGCGGTGATGACCACCTTGCCCCGCCGGTTGCACTCGCGGATGATCTCCTTCTGTCGCAGGACGACCTCTTCCAGCTCCGTCTCCACGCCCAAGTCGCCCCGCGCCACCATCACGCCGTCGGCGGCATCGACGATGGCGGCCAGATTGCGCAGCGCCTCTCGCTTCTCGATCTTGGCGATCACCGGCGTGCTCGCGCCGCGGGCGTGGATGAGCTCTTGGAGCTGCCGCACGTCGCCCGCACCCCGCACGAAGGAAAGCGCGATCCAGTCGACGCCCTGGGCGAGCCCGAACTCGAGGTCTTCGCGATCCTTCTCCGTGATGGTCTGCAGCGTCTTCAGTCGCGTCTCGGGGAAGTTCACCCCCTTGCGCGAGGCGATCTCTCCCCCGGTTCGCACCGTGCAGTGAATGCCGGCACCCTCAACGCTCGTCACCTCGAGCCGGATCGCGCCGTCGCAGAGAAGGATCGCCTGCCCCGGGCGCACATCCTGGCTGAGCGTGGGATACCCTTCGACCGGCACCACGCCCGGGTCGGAGGCCTCGTTCGCGGAGACGAGCACGATCGTCTGTCCCTCCGCGAGCTCGATCGGCTCGGTCCGGAGCTGGCCGATCCGGATCTTGGGACCGCGGAGGTCCTGCAGGATCGCCACCGGGCGCCCGATCCGCTCGGAGACTTCCCTCACGGTACGGATCGAAGCCTCGTGCTCCGCCTTGTTGCCGTGAGAGAAATTGAGACGGATCACATCCGCCCCGGCGGAGATGAGCCCCGCCACCCGATCAGCGCCCGCCACCGCTGGACCGTAGGTCGCCACGATTTTCGTGTTGCGGCTCATTCGTCCTACTTCCCGCCCCGCCCCAGGAACCAGAGGTCGTTCCGTGTCTGGTAGGGCTTCATGTCCGGTAACCGCTTCTCGTAGTCACGCAGCATGGCGGCCGCCACACCCGAGAGTCCGATCAGGGCGACCAGGTTGGGGAACGCCATCAGACCATTGAAAATGTCGGACAGCCGCCACACCACCTTCAGCTGAAGGGCGGCACCCACCGGGATGATCAAGACATAGAGCCAATGGTAGACGCGCACCGCCTGGTTGCCGCGGGATCCGAAGAGGTAGTAGATGGCCCGGCTCCCGTAGTAGTTCCAACCCACGATCGTCGTGAAGGCGAAGAAGATGAGACCGAAGGCCACCACGTGCCTCCCCACCCCGGGGAGTCCGGTGTCGAACGCCGAGGCGCTGAGCGAGGGGCCATCGAGGTCGGTGCTACCCAGTAGCCCGCTGGTGATGATGACCAGGGCGGTCAGGGTGCAGATCGTGATGGTGTCGATGAAGGGCCCGAGCATGGCGACGAAACCCTCGCGCACCGGCTCCTTGGTCCGCGCCGGGGCGTGCGCGATCGCGGCCGAGCCCAGGCCCGACTCGTTGGAGAAGAGCCCCTTGGCGATCCCCTCGCGCATCGCCAGCTTCACCGTGTAACCGGCCGCTCCGCCGGCCACCGACGTCGTGGCGAACGCGCCCTTGAAGATGCTCGCCAGCGCGGCCGGGATCTCGGGCGCCCGCAGGATCAGGATGATGATCGCGCCCAGCACGTAGATGACCGCCATGACCGGTACGATCCGCTCCGCCACGCGCGCGATGCGACGCACCCCCCCGATCACGACCAGGGCAACCAAGACGGCGAGCACGATGCCGATCCCGAGCTTCGAGTAGGCGACATGACCCAGGGCGCCCAGCGTGAACCCTGCGCCGGTTCCCATATACCCCGCCAGTGGATCGGCGACCGAATTGGCCTGTACCATGTTCCCGATCCCGAAGCAGGCAACGGCGGTGAAGAGGGCGAAGAGCCATCCGAGCCAGGGCAGCTTGAGCCCATCGCGGAGGTAGTACATCGGCCCCCCCGCGACCACGCCACGCGCATCCACTTCCCGGAAGCGCTGGGCGAGCATGCAGCACGTGAACTTGGTACACATGCCGACCGCCGCCGTCACCCACATCCAGAAGACCGCCCCCGGTCCGCCCGCAACCATGGCGGTCGCGACCCCGGCGATGTTCCCGGTGCCGATGGTGGCCGAGAGGGCGGTCGAGAGGGCCTGAAGATGGGTGGTCTCACCCCGGTCGTCGGGATTGTCCCACTTGCCCGAGATCAAGGACCACCCGTGCTTGAAGTGCCGGATCTGGACCAGACGCATTCGGAAGGTGAGGAAGATGCCCGTGCCCACCAGCATGAACATCATGAAGTAGCCCCAGACCCACCCGTCGATCTTCTCGAGCAGCGCGACGAAATCCATAGCGATCCTCCCGGGGCCTCATGGCGATTTGCCGCATTGTAGGCGGGGGTCTGGACCCCGGCAAGCTACTTGACCGTGGTATGGGGAAGGGTAGGATCCGCCCATGGAACACGGCCTCGAGCTCTGGCAGGTGCCGCTCCTGGTGGCGGGGGGCGTGCTCTGCGGCATCATCAACGCGCTCGCCGGTGGCGGATCGTTCGTCACCCTGCCGCTCCTCCTGATGACCGGCCTGCCGCCGCAAGTGGCCAACGCCACCAACCGAGTGGCCATCGCGCTCCAGTGCTTGGCTGGAGTCGCGACGTATCATCAGAAAGGCGTGCGCCCCTGGCGTCATCTGCCGCACCTCGTCATCCCCACCGGACTGGGTGCGGCCTTGGGCGCCTACCTGGCCTCGCATATCGACGAAGGCATCTTCCGCAAAGCCGCGGCCCTGTTGTTCGTCTTCATGGTCGCCACGGTGTTCATCGATCCCAAGCGATGGGCCAAAGAGCATGCCCTGGGGAGGATCCGTCCCCACGTCTATCCGATTTTCTTCTTATTGGGGATCTACGGAGGGTTCTTGCAGGCGGGTATCGGCACGCTGCTTCTGAGCATGTTCGTTCTGGTCGGTGGTTACGATGTCATCAATGGCAACGCGCTGAAGTTCTCGCTCGCCTTCGTCTTCACGCTGGTGGCGCTCGGCATGTTCGCCGGGGCCGGACACGTGCAGTGGATGACCGGTCTGGCCCTCGCCCTCGGCACCATGCTCGGCGGTGTGATCGGCGCCCGCTTGGTCATCGCCAAGGGGGCGAAGTGGGTGCGCGTCGTCGTGGTGCTCTCGGCGATCGGGGCGATCCTGAAGCTGCTGCTCGGTGGCTAGGTCGACCTAGCCCGTCAATCGACCAACATCACCTTCCGCGAGAGCGTTCGCTCCCCCGCCCGCAACCGGAGCAGGTATCCGCCCGCCGGCAACGCCTCGGACAACGATACGCGATAGTTCCCCGCATCCCGCCGGCCGCGCGCGACGCTCAAGACCTGTCTACCGGACACATCGAGCAGATCGAGCGCGATGTCGGCCTCCCCGGGCAACTGGAAGCGCGCTTCCTGCCCCGTCCAGAGCAGGCGCAGTTCGGGCGCCGCGTCCCCGCCATCGGCGGCGGCGGGCAATGGGTCGAGCACGAAATCGAGATGGGTCCAGCCTGATGCGCCCACGTAGACGCTCTGCGTTTGCGCGTAGTGATCGCGTGCCGAGACGGTCACCGTGTAACTGCCGGCATTGAGGAGGCGCCAGTATTGGCCGTGCAGCGCGTCCGTCATGCGGGGGCCGATGGC
>Ga0180432_10007378_pt1 | contig 13985 bp, 12 predicted proteins | sample SS_ome_10_FD_132414 | JGI IMG/M metagenome (GOLD analysis project Ga0180432, IMG submission 132414) | Hypersaline lake sediment archaeal communities from the Salton Sea, California, USA - SS_1_MS_2 metaG | ecosystem: Environmental > Aquatic > Non-marine Saline and Alkaline > Hypersaline >...
CGCGCTCAGACCTCCGAGGTCTTGCAAAACCCGTTCAGGCGTGAAATCCCGGCCTTTTTCGACGGTCGCAGTGGGCAGAATGCCTGTCGCAGACCTCGGAGGTCTTGACCTGAGTAGTAACGCCAGATCTATAACTGGAGGCCGGAGCAGATCCTGGCGATGGCGGACGTAGTAGGTTGGTAGAGGAGGACAATCAATTCGAGGAGGTGCGAAAATGACAGATGTGTGGGAACAACTATCCCGTTACCGAAAAGTCAAACCGCTGGCCAGCGGGTCGCGCGTGTTGCTGCGCCCATTGGCCAAGGAGGACAAACAAGGTTTGGTGGACCTCTTCGCCCGGGCTTCTCAACAGGATCTGGAGTATTTCCGCGACGATGCGGGCAATCCGGCCGTGGTGGGGAGTTGGGTGGACAATTTGGATCTGCAGCGCGTCTTCCCGCTGGTGGCCGTCGTGGACGACAAAATAGTGGGCGACGCCACCCTTCACTTCCGCGAGCGGTATCACCGTCACCTGGCGTGGGTGCGCATCTTTCTCGACCGCGACTACCGCCGCCAGGGCATCGGCACATTGATGCTGCGCAGCCTGATCGAGATCGCGCGCCGTTTGAACTTGCAGCAATTGTACACCGAAGTCGTGACCACCCAGGGACGGGTGATCAAGGCCTTCCAGGACATGGGCTTCCAACAGGAAGTGACACTGCGCGATTACTTTCTCACCAGCGATGGAGAATTACTGGATATGGAGATCCTGGCGCTGCGTCTGGTAGACCGTTCGGGAGAATTCTAAAGACCCGGTTTCTCCAGGAGGAAACGATGACAATCTCTGTGAGCAAAACCGACCTCGCGTTCAGAGAAGCGGTACGGGAGCGCAGCGGTGAGGACATTCACGCTTGCTTCTACTGCCAAAAGTGCACCATCGGCTGCCCGACGGCTTATGTGATGGACTACCAGCCGGCCCAGTTGCTCCGGCTCATTCAACTGGGGCAGAAGGAAAAGGTGCTCGGCAGTTCGGCCATCTGGATGTGTGTGTCCTGCGAGACGTGCGGCACGCGCTGCCCCAACCACATCCGGCTGTCGCCGGTGATGGATGCGCTGCGGCACATGGCGGTAGAGGGAGGGTACGCGCCGCAGCCTTCGGTCTATGCGCTGCACCAATCCTTCCTCGATAGCATCAAGCTGTGGGGACGGGTGCACGAGCTAAGCCTGATCATGGAACACAAAGTCCGCTGTCTGCTGGCACAGCCTCCACTCTTCTTCCAGGGCCTGGTATCCGACATGCTGATGGGCGGCGACCTCATCTTGAAGGGCAAGATCGCTTTCCTGCCCGACCGGGTCAAGGGGCTGGCAGAGATCAAAAAGCTGTACGCAGAGTCCCAGCCGGAGGTGGAGCGGTGAAATACTCATACTATCCCGGATGCACGGCCGAGACCACCTCGGTCGAATTTGGCCTCTCCACCGAAGCGGTGTGCGAGGCTCTGGATGTCGAGCTGCTGGAGCTGAAGGATTGGAGCTGCTGCGGGGCCTCGTCTGCCCACAGCCTCAACCACGAACTGGCGCGGGCGCTGCCGGGTCGCAACGTGGCGCTGGCCCAGGAGGCGGGGTTGGATACCGTCATTCCCTGCCCGGCCTGCTACCAGAACAGCATGTCGGCCGACCGGGCCTTTCGCCGGGATGAGGATTGGCGGCGCAAGATGGAGTCGCTGCTGGATTTCGAGTACACGGGCCAGGGGCGGCCGCGTCACCTGCTGGACGTGTTGAGCCACGACCTGGATCTGGAGGCGGTCAGGAAAAAAGTGGTCAAGCCATTGACAGGGCTAAAGGTGGCCTCTTACTATGGCTGCGTGCTGGTGCGCCCTCCCGAGGTGACCGGCTGGGACGACCCGGAACATCCGATGACAATGGATCGGCTGATGGAAGCGGTGGGAGCGGAGCCAGTTGACTGGTCATACAAGGTGGATTGCTGCGGGGCCAGCATGACGCTCTCTATCAGCGACGTGGTGGTGAATCTTTCGACCAGGATCGTCGCAGGGGCCGTCGAGGCCGGAGCCGACTGTATCGCTTCCGCCTGCGGCATCTGCCAGATCAATCTGGACACGCGCCAGGCGGCTCAGCGAAAAGCGCCGGTCTTTTATTTTACCGAGTTGATGGCGCTGGCCTTTGGCCTGGACGGTGTGGGAAAGTGGCTGGGCAAGCATAGCGTGGATCCCCGTCCGCTGTTGCGAGAGCGGGGTCTCCTCACGTGAGGCGCAAAACGTAAGAGGGGTAATATGGCTAACAACAAAGAGTCTCAAAACAAAGCCGTTCTGATCGTGGGCGCCGGCATCGGCGGGATGCAGTCGGCGCTGCTGCTGGCCGAGGCAGGGCACAAGGTTTACTTGTTGGACAGCGCGCCAGGCATCGGCGGCTCGATGCACCTGCTGGACCTGACCTTTCCCACCAATTCCTGCGGCCTGTGCCTGATGCTGCCCGGACGGGCCGCCTACTGCCCCACCATCGAGTGCGACTTGCACCGCAACATCGAAATCCTGCCTTACGCCGAGGTGGCAGGTGTGGAGGGGGAGCCGGGGAATTTCAGCGTCACGGTGCGGAACAAGCCGCGCTACGTGCGCGTGGAGGCGTGCAACAATTGCGGCGAGTGCGTCCTAGCCTGCCCGGTGGAGCGGCCCGACCGGTACGAGGGCGAATTGCACCCCGGCAAGGCCATCTACCCTCCACCGACGCGGGCGATTCCCTCCGCCTACGTCATTGATATGGATTATTGTACCCGCTGCGGCAAGTGTGTCACGGCTTGCCCCACCGGCGCGATTGACCTGGAAATGGAGCAGAGCGAGTCCCAGATCAACGTGGGGGCCGTCATTCTCAGTCCCGGCTTTGAGCCTTTCGACGCCCGCATAAAAGGCGAGTACGGCTTTGGCTATTACGACAACGTGCTGACCAGTCTCCAATTCGAGCGTATGGTCAGTTTCTCCGGCTCGACTGGCGCGGCTATCGCGCGCCCCTCGGATGGACAGGCGCCCCGGCGGATCGCCTTCATCCAGTGCGTCGGTTCCCGCGACGATAGTATCGGGCGTGGGTATTGCTCCTCCGTTTGCTGTATGTACACGGCCAAGCAGGCGGCGGTCGCCAAGCAACTTCAGCCCGATCTGGACGTGACGGTCTTTTTCATGGACATCCGCGCCCACGGCAAGGATTTCGACGAGTATTTCGACGGCGTAGAAGCGTTGGACGGTGTGACTTACCGGCGCAGCATAGTCTCCTCGATCCACCAGTACCAACAGACGCGGGACTTGCAGTTGAGCTATGTGACCGAGGACGGGCGACTCCAGGATGAGGACTTTGACATGGTGGTGCTCGCGGTAGGATTCGCGCCGCCGGTGGGCTTTCAACAGTTGGGAGAGTCGCTGGGAGTCGAACTGAACCAGTACGGTTTCTGCGTGACGGATACCTTTGCCCCTGTCCAAAGCTCACGACCGGGCATCCTGGTCAGCGGCGCGTTCCGGGAGCCAAAGGACATCCCCGAGACGGTGGTGGAGGCTTCGGCGGTGGCCGCCAGCGCGGCGCGTTTCGTAGGGCGGGTCAACGATTTGCCCCAATCCCCCATTCCCAATCCTCAAGCCCCAAGCGACGAATGGCCTCGCGTCGGCGTCTTTCTCTGCGATTGCCGGGGCGAGATCGGCGCTGTGATTGACCTGGAAGCAGTGGCGGCTCACATCCGGGGTCTACGGGACGTGGCGCTGGTACAGACGCTGGACAATGCCTGTCTGGCCGGCGGCGCGGAACAGATCGTCCAGGCAGTGAAGGAGCACGGGCTCAACCGCGTGCTGGTGGCTGGCTGCGCGGCTCGTCTCTACCGGTCCGCCTTTGAGGAAATGATGCGCCGGGCTGGACTGAACCCCGGTCTGCTGGAGCGGGTCAATCTGCGCGGCGAGGTCGCGTGGGTGCACTCGAACGGCCATGGCACCGGCAAGGCCAGAGAACTGGTCGAGATGGGGGTCGCCAGCGTCCGCTTGAGCCAGCCGCAGCAGACTGTGACGCAGGATGTGGCGCAGCGCGCCCTGGTCATCGGCGGGGGGCTGGCGGGGCTGACCGCCGCCTCGAGCCTGGCCGAGATGGGACACGAGGTTGACCTGGTGGAACGGTCGGCGGAGTTGGGAGGGCAATTGCGGAACACTCGCTACACCCTGGAAGAGGACGACCCCGGCGCGGCCTTGAGTGCGCTGATCGAACAGGTCGAAGGGAACGAACACGTTCACGTCCTCAAGGAAGCGCAGGTCGAGGCGGTCTCTGGTGGAGCCGGTTGCTACCAAACCGTGTTGGCTCTCTCAGACGGAAAGAAGACTCTGGAGCACGGCGCCATCGTCGTCGCTACCGGCGGGCGCGAGGTCACGCCGGTAGAGTACCTGTACGGCCAGGATGAACGGGTCGTGACACAACGCGAGTTAGAACACTTAATCTCCGATCCTCAATCCTCGATCCCCAACACCGTGGTCATGATCCAATGCGTCGGCTCGCGGGAGCCGGAGCGGCCCTATTGCAGCCGCGTCTGCTGCTCGAAAGCGATCGCCAACGCGCTCAAGATCAAGGAGCGGAATCCGGAGGCGAACGTCTTTGTTCTCTACCGCGAGATGCGCGCCTACGGTTTCCGCGAGGATTATTACCGGGAAGCGCGGAGCAGGGGGGTGACATTCCTGCGCTACGAGTTGCCCGATAAACCCCAGGTCTCGACGGATGGGGATGGCCTGACGGTCAGCTTGAAGGAGCCGATCACCGGCGAGGAGGTCGTCATCCGCGCCGACCTGCTGGCTTTGAGTGTGGGGATTGAGCCGAACGATCACCAACCGTTGGCCGAGGTGCTGGGCGTGCCGCTGGACGAGAACGGCTTTTTCCAGGAGGAATACCCCAAGATGCGCCCGCTGGACTTTACCAAGCGCGGCATCTTTATGTGCGGCCTGGCCCACTCGCCCCGCTTCGCCGACGAGTCAATCGCGCAGGCGCAGGGGGCCGCGATGCGGGCGGCGGCGCTGATGGCGCAAAAGAGGTTCAAAGCTCCGGCTACGGTGGTACAGGTGAACACTCGCCTCTGTTCCGCCTGCGGTCTGTGCGTCGAGGTCTGCCCCTACGACGCGCGAGTGCTAGAGCCGGGCGCCCACTACGCCGAGGTGATCGAGGTATTGTGCCAGGGTTGCGGCGCGTGCGCCGTTGCTTGCCCCAACAAGGCCACGCGGCAGGTGGGCAGCTTGGCGCCACAGGTGTACCAGATGTTGGATGTGGTGGGGGTTGGGGATTAGAGATTAGCCGAGATGAGGAACTTTGATGGGCAGTAAACCGGCAGCATTGATCATCGGCGCGGGCATCGCCGGCATCCAGGCCGCGCTGGATATCGCCGACGCCGGCTTTCCGGTCTACCTGGTGGAGCGGGAGCCGAGTGTGGGCGGGCGCATGGCGCAGTTGGACAAGACCTTTCCCACGCTGGATTGCTCCTCCTGCATCCTGACGCCCAAGATGGTGGACGTGGGCCGCCATCCCAACATCGAGTTGCTGACCTACTGCGAGGTCGTCTCCGTCGAAAGGGAAAATGGCACATTCCGCGCGCGGGTGCGCAAAAAGCCGCGCTACGTAGACGTGGACACGTGCACAGGTTGTGGTTTGTGCGCGGAAGCGTGCCGGATGAAGGGGCGCGTGGTCAGCGATTTCGATGAGGGCATCGCCAAGCGGTCGGCCATCTATGTACCTTTTCCCCAGGCCGTACCGCTCAAATATACAATTGACCCTCGGACTTGCCTCATGCTGACGCGAGGCAGGTGTGGCAAGGGGCCGCTGTGTCAGGAAGCCTGTACAGCTAATGCGATTGATTTCGAGCAGCAAGAAGAGTTCGTGGATCTGGATGTGGCTGCCATAGTCGTCGCCACCGGCTACGATTTGATTGACCCGCGTACCAAGCCCGAGTTCGGCTACGGGGTCTACCCGGAGGTGATGACGGGTATCGAGTTCGAGCGGCTCTCGTCCGCCTCCGGCCCCACACTGGGCAAGATCCGGGTCAACGGGGAGGAGCCGAAAGACGTGGTGTTCATCAAATGTGTCGGTTCCCGTGACCCGCACACGGGCGTGCCCTATTGCTCCCGCTTCTGCTGCATGTATACGGCCAAGCACGCCCATCTGGTGCGGGACAAGATTCCAGACGCCAACATCACCGTCTTTTATATGGACGTGCGGGCCTTTGGCAAGGGGTACGAAGAGTTCTATGACCGGGTCAAGCACGAGCGGGTGGTGTACCGGCGGGGGGAACCGTCAGAGATATACCGGCGCAACGGTCGAGTGGTGGTGCTGGCCGAGGACACGTTGCTGGGGCAGCCCATTGAGGTCGAGGCCGACCTGGTGGTGCTGGCGACGGCGGCCGTCCCCCGGGCCGACGCGGCGGAGACGGCCAAGTTGCTGGGGTTGGAAATGTCACCGGACGGATTCTTCCAGGAGATGCACCCCAAGCTCCGCCCGGTAGATACGCCGGTGGCTGGCATCTTTATGGCGGGCTGCAACCAAGGCCCCAAGGACATCCCGGATACGGTCGCTCAGGCAAAGGCGGCGGCCTCGTCGGCGTTGATAGTGCTGGCGCAGCGTGAGAGGGAAACGTAAGTGGATTAGAGATTGGAGATTAGAGACGGGGCACAATATGGCACTTGGACAAATCCGTAAATTCTACGGATTGGGACAATCCGCAATCACCAAATCTAGAATCCCAGGAGGATGGCGTTGAAGACAAAGGCGATGACCGAACAACTGGAGCTCTTTGGCTGCATCCAGTGTGGCAAGTGCACCGGTGGCTGTCCGGTGGCGCGCAAGACAGTGCTGAACATCCGCAGTATGATCTATCACATGTTGGTGGAGCCAGAGTTGGAAGTGAACGCGCACGAAGAGTTGTGGGACTGCACCTGTTGCTTCACCTGCGTCGAGCGCTGCCCCAAGGACGTCAAGCCGGCTGAGCTAATCATCGGGCTGCGCGGCCAACTGGTGGAGAGCGGGCGCATCCCGGAGACGATCGGAACGGCGCTGATGGGTATCTTTCGCCAGGGGAATCCTAACGGCATGGCGCGGGAGGATCGGGCAGCCTGGGTCAACGGCGCACAGGTCGAATCCGCGCAGGAGGGATGCGAGGTGCTCTACCACGTGGGCTGTATCCCGGCCTATGATCTGCGCGTGCAGCCGGTCGCCAGCGCGCTGGTGAGGACTTTGACGGCGGCAGGGCTGGACTTTGGCACGCTGGGCACCGAGGAGAGTTGCTGCGGCAACGAGGTGCGGCGTATGGGCGAGGTGGGCCTGTTCGAGATGCTGGTCGAGGAGAACGGCGAGTTGATCCGTAGCGTGGGCGCGAGCCGGTTGGTGACTACTTCTCCCCATTGCCTGAACACCTTTAAGAACGAATACGGTCTGGACGATATTGAGGTGCTGCACTACACGCAACTCGTGGCCGAATTGATTGAGCAGGGCAAGCTAGATTTTGGGAATACGGGAGTGTGGGGGGAGGGAGTGACGAAAAAGGTTACCTACCACGACCCCTGTTTCCTGGGCAAGCAAAACCATATCTTTGACGAGCCGCGCGCCATCCTCCAGGCTATCCCCGGCGTCGAATTGGTAGAGATGGACCGCAATCGCGAGCGCAGCCTGTGTTGCGAGGGGGGCGGTGGGCGCATGTGGGCCGAGGGGACCAACCTGGAAGAGCGGCTGGCCTTTCAGCGAGTGCACGAAGCGGCGGAAACGGGGGCCGAGATCCTGGCCGTCGCCTGTCCCTTCTGCCTGCTGACGCTGGAGGACGCGGTCAAGGTGCAGGGGTTGGACGAGGCTGACCGCAACGGTCGGACATTGCAGGTGATGGATATTATGGAGCTCGTCAACCTGGCTCTGGGTGAGGAGTAGGATGGAATCACAACCTCGCATCGGCGTATACATTTGTCACTGCGGTGTGAACATCGCCGCCACCGTGGACGTGGAGCAGGTGGCCGAATTCGCAGCGACCCTGCCGGGCGTCGTCGTCTCCCGCGATTATCTATACATGTGCTCTGACCCGGGCCAGGGTCTGATCCAGCAGGACATTGAGGAGCAGGGGTTGAACCGGGTGGTGGTGGCGTCCTGCTCGCCCCGTATGCACGAGCCTACCTTCCGGGGGGCGGCGCAGCAGGTGGGTTTGAATCCCTACCGCCTGGAGATGGCAAACATCCGCGAGCAGTGCTCCTGGGTTCACGCCGACCGGGAGCGAGCGACGGAGAAGGCTAAAGAGTTGGTCGCTTCGGTGGTGGCCAAGGCGGCCCTGCTGGAGCCGCTGGAGGAACGGGAGGTCGGGGTCACGCCTGGCGCGGTCGTCGTCGGTGGGGGTATCGCCGGCATGGTTGCCGCGCTCGACTTGGCCGACGCCGGGTTCCCGGTCTATTTGGTGGAAAAGAGCGACTACCTGGGGGGGCGCGTGGCGGAGCTCAACCGCACTTTCCCGACGCTAGAGTCGGTAGCGGAATTGCTGGGTCCGCTGGTCGAGCGTGTGCAGTCACATTCCAACATTACTGTTTTGCTGAACTCGCAGGTGACTGGTGTGGAAGGATACGTGGGGAATTTTGAGGTGCAAATATCCGATACCCAGTCCTCAGTATCCAATGTCCAGTCCGGCGCCATCATCATCGCCACCGGCTATGACGTATTTGACCCGCATCGCAAGCCGGAATTGGGCTACGGCCAGTATCCCAACGTCATCACGTCGCTGGAGATGGAGCAGCGGTTGGCTGAAGGAGATTTGACGCTGAACGGCCATGCGCCCAAGAGCGTGGCCTTTATCCAGTGCGTCGGCTCGCGGGACGCGCAGGTGGGCAACGAGTACTGCTCGCGGGTCTGCTGTATGTACACTGCCAAGCAATCACATCAGGTGAGGGAGCTCTTGCCCGAGGCCGACGTGACGGTTTTTTACATAGACGTGCGCACCTTTGGCAAGGGGGCCGAGGAATTCTACGACGAGGCCCGGGCCAAGGGGGTGCGCTACCGGAAGGGGAATATCTCGGAAATTCATCGCTGTAAGCGCAGCGACCGAGGAAATGGCAGCGATCGAGTGGTGCTGGTGGGGGAGGATACGCTGCTGGGCCAGCCGATTGATTTTGAGGCCGACCTGGTGGTGTTGGCGGTGGGCATGGAATCCCGCGCCGACGTCACCGACCTCTCCACCCTGCTCAAGCTGCCGCGCTCGACCGACGGTTTCTTCCTAGAGATACACCCCAAGCTGCGCCCGGTGGATACGGCGGTGGACGGCGTCTTTCTGGCCGGATGCTGCCAGGGTCCCAAGGACATCCCCGATACCGTCGCCCAGGCCAAGGCGGCCGCCGCCTCGGCGCTCATCCCGCTCCTGCGGGGCGTGGTGCCGGTGATCTCGGAGACGGCGGTGGTGGATTCAGAGATGTGCGCCGGGTGCGGGATGTGCGTGGAGGTGTGTCCCTATGGGGCTCCGGCCCTGGATTCATTGTGGAATGTCTCGCGCATCAACGCGGTGCTGTGCAAGGGGTGTGGGGCGTGCGCCGTCACTTGTCCCTCCAAGGCGATTCGATTGCAGCATTTCACCTCGGAGCAGATTCTAGCGCAGGTGGATGCGTTGGTGGGAGATTGATTTAACTACATTACCATTTTTTCAAGGGGGCAATATGGCTGAAGACAATTTCGAACCAAAGATCGTCGCCTTTCTATGCAACTGGTGTACGTACACCGGCGCTGACCTGGCCGGTACGTCGCGCCTGCAATACCCGCCCAACGTGCGCATCATCCGCTTGATGTGCTCCGGCTCGGTCGACCCGACCTATGTGCTCAAGCCGCTGCTGGACGGGGCCGACGGCGTGCTCATCGGCGGCTGCCACCCCGGCGACTGTCACTACCAGTCGGGCAACTACAAGGCGCGGCGGCGCATCATCGCGCTCAAAGAGATCGCCAAGCACGCCGGCCTCGACGAGGAGCGCGTCTGGCTGCGTTGGGTCTCGGCCTCCGAGGGCGGTCGCTTCGCTGAGACTGTCACCGCGATGACCGATTTCCTCAAAGAGAGAGGACCCAATCCTATGCGTCGGAAGTGGGCAGTGTGATGTGGAAGGAGATACAATGAGAGCTACGATACCTGTTGAGAACAACGATACACTGGTCGCTGTGCGCGGGTTCCTCAAACAATTGCTAGAGACCGGCGTGGTGGACGCGCTGCTGGTGCCGATGGAGACCCCCGCCGGCACGGTCACTCCTGCGCTGGTGAGCGACCCCGAACTGCTGGACGCCGCCGACCCGCTGACCCCGGTGATGGGGCTGAACGCGGCGCGCGTGACCGGTCACGTCTCCGTCCGCGAGCCGCGCGGCAAGATCGGCGCGCTGCTGCGCCCGTGCGAACTGCGGGCGCTGGTCGAACTGGTCAAACTCCAACAAGCCAGCCTGGACGACTTGGTGACCATTGGCCTGGACTGCCTGGGCACCTACGACGTGCCAGACTATGTGGCGATGCGCTCCAACGGCGGCGTGGACGCGGCGTCCTACCTGGTGACGGCCCGGAGCGGTGAACTAGCCCCACAGGCAGGGTATGACTTTCGTGACGGCTGCCAGATGTGCGAAAAGCCCCACGTCGAAGGGGCCGACATCGTGCTGGAGCTATTCGGCGCGGATTTGACCGCCGGTATCCCGGTCAGCCTGTCCGAAGAATTGGCCGAGAAATTGGATTTGGCTCCGGCAGATGGCAACGGGAAGCGGGACGAGGTGGTGAAAAAAGTGACCTCAGCCCGTACCCAGGTTCGCGACGACCGCTTCGCCGAAATCGGCCGGCAACTCGACGAGGAAGGCATAGAAGGCGTAATGGCCGCCTGCGTGCGCTGCCACAACTGCATGACCGTCTGCCCCTTGTGCTACTGCAAGACCTGCCTCTTCAAGAGTCCCGTCTTTGACCACGAACCGGCCCAGTATATGAGCTGGGCGCAGCGCAAGGGCGCCTACCGGCTGCCGGCCGACACGATGCTCTTCCACCTGACCCGTCTCAACCACATGGTGCTCTCCTGCGTCGGATGCGGGATGTGCACCAGCGCGTGCCCGGCGGATCTGCCCGTGGGACAAGTTTTCCGCGCCATCGGGCAGCAAGTGCAAAGCGTGTTCGAATACGTGCCTGGGCGCGACGTCGAAGAACCACTGCCGCTCGTCACATTCCAAGAGGACGAGTGGATGGAAGTGGGAGAGGAGTAGAAACTGTGGAAGAACAAAATGACCTGATCCCCATTTACATCATGGGCAAGCGTTACCTGGTGCCTTCTACATTGACGATCATGAAGGCGATGGAATACGCGGGCTACAAGCTCATCCGCGGTGTGGGCTGCCGAGGCGGCTTTTGCGGGGCGTGCGCCACCGCCTACCGCATCGGCGACGATCCCAAGCTCTACTTTGGGCTGGCCTGCCAGACAGTGGTGGAGGCGGGTATGTACCTGGCACAAATCCCGTTCTTCCCGGCCCCGCGCGCCACTTATGACATCACCCAGATGGAGCCTACGGCGAACACCTTGTTCTCCACCTACCCGGAGGTGTTGCGCTGCCTGGGCTGCGGGGCCTGCACCAAGGCCTGCCCCCAGGACATTGACGTGCGCACCTACATGGCGGCCGGAATGAAGGGGAACATCGCCGAGGTGGCCGATATCTCCTTCGACTGCATCATGTGTGGCCTGTGCGCGGCCCGCTGCCCGGCCGAGGAGGCTCAGTACAACATCGCTATCCTGGCTCGCCGACTCTACGGTCGCTACCTGGCGCCTCGGTCTGAGCACTTGCGGGAGCGATTGGAAGAGATTGAGGCCGGCAAGTTCGACGCCGAGTTGGAGGCGCTAAAAGGTCTGAGCAAAGAAGAACTGACCGCGCAATACAAGGCGCGAGATATTGAGCCAAAATAGGGGAGCGTGTGCAATGAGTATCTATTCGCCAGAAATGGAAGAATCCATCCGCAAGGTCGAGGCCACCCGCGCCCGGCGGATCAAGGAGACCGTCGCGGCGATGAGCCTGGAAGAACGAGAGGCCATCCTGGAGGGTTTCCACCCCGATTACAAAGACGAAACTTTTCATGCTATTCGAGTGGGGGTCAGCAAAGATCAGCGTATGCCCATCGAACTGGCCAAGATCGTCGAGGGACGCCCTCACATCGGGCCGGACTTTGACCTGAGCGCGCCCATAGCAGAGACCGACGTGTTGGTCATCGGCGGCGGCGGCGCTGGGGCCTCGGCCGCGCTCCTGGCACAGGAACAGGGGGCCAAAGTGACCCTGGCGACAAAGCTGCGCTTTGGCGACGCCAACACGATGATGGCCCAGGGCGGCATTCAGGCCGCCGACCGGCCCGAGGATAACCCTGCCATCCACTACCTGGACGTCATCGGCGGCGGGCACTTTACCAACGTCCCGGAGCTGGTGGAGGCCCTGGTGATGGACGCACCATTCGTCATCAAGTGGCTGGAAGACCTAGGGATGATGTTCGACAAAGAGCCGGATGGGACAATGGTAGAGGCTCACGGAGGCGGCACCAGCCGCAAGCGCATGCACTCGGCACGGGATTATTCCGGCGCAGAGATAATGCGCACACTGCGGGACGAGGTGCGCAACCGGGAAAATCCCGCGCAGGGCGCGCCCATTACCGTGATCGAGTTCTCCCCGGTCGTCGAATTGGCGCTCGATGGCGAGGGCCGGGTCGCCGGGGCAATAGTGATGAACCTGGAGACCGAGGCCTACCACTTTATCAAGGCCAAGGCGGTGGTGATGGCAACTGGCGGAAGCGGGCGGCTGCATTACCAGGGCTTTCCCACGACCAACCACCATGGCGCAACGGCCGATGGGATCGTGCTGGCCTACCGGGCCGGCGCGCCCCTGGGCTATCTGGAATCTATGCAGTATCACCCCACCGGCGCTGCTTTCCCTGAGCAGATCGTTGGCCTGTTGGTGACAGAGAAGGTGCGTGGGCTGGGGGCCAAGCCGGTCAACAAGCACGGCGAACTGTTCGTCTACCCTCTGGAGCCGAGAGACGTGGAGGCGGCGGCTCTCATCCGTGAGTGTCGGGAACGGAACAATGGGGTCGTCACCCCCACCGGGCAGCCCGGCGTCTGGCTGGATTCACCGATGATCGAGATCATTCACGGCCCTGGCACCATCCAGAAGGCGCTGCCGGCGATGGTGCGTCAGTTCGGTCGCTTTGGAATTGACATCACCCAGGAGCCGATGCTGGTCTATCCCACTTTGCACTACCAGAACGGCGGTGTACAATTAAAGGCCGATTGCTCCACCGAGGTGCCCGGCCTGTTCATCGCTGGCGAGGTGAGCGGCGGCGTGCACGGCCACAATCGGCTGATGGGCAACAGCTTGCTAGAGATCACCGTCTTTGGACGGCGCGCTGGGCGCTCGGCGGTGGCTTATGCACGGCAGGTGAAAGTGGGGCAGCCCTCGCTGGCCCACGTGGATGCCTGGAACCGAGAATTGGAAGAAGCGGGAGTGGATACGGGCGTTGTCTCCCCCATTCAGCTCCCCGACTATACGAGGCGGGAGTAAAAAACCGTCACAAGCACATCAAATCAGGAGGTCCGAAATGTACCCTCAGCAACCTCAACATGTATACTATGGTTCGCAGTACAGTGGGTGCCTCAAATTCGTCCTGTACGCCATATCGTTCCTTATCCCACTGGCCGGATTGATCGTCGGCGTGATCTTTCTCTCGCGCCCCGACCCCGAGTCCAAGAGCCTGGGACAGACTTGTCTGATACTAGGCATCGTTTCCTTTGTGCTGTCCTGCTGCCTGGGGCTAGTGTTTGGAATCGCGCCCGCGTTCATCATACCCTTTCTGGATTCGGGATACTACTACTAGTCTCAGTAGATCCAAATTCTCATAATCGAGGCACGGCAGGCGCGACGATCTCTCTGATGCAGCCATAATGCTCCTCCAAGGCACGGCGAATGAACTTGGCCATGCGAGAAAGCTCGAAACG
>Ga0180432_10007380_pt1 | contig 13983 bp, 13 predicted proteins | sample SS_ome_10_FD_132414 | JGI IMG/M metagenome (GOLD analysis project Ga0180432, IMG submission 132414) | Hypersaline lake sediment archaeal communities from the Salton Sea, California, USA - SS_1_MS_2 metaG | ecosystem: Environmental > Aquatic > Non-marine Saline and Alkaline > Hypersaline >...
CAGACATCTTGAATAAGTATATCTCTCTTAAAGATAGCGGAGAACTTAATTTCCCGCTACGGACTGATGACAATTTCATTAAGAACAAACGCAAGGAGATGGGAATAGCTACCGAGGTCTTGAAAGACAGCGTTAAGCAAATAACTAAAACATTTGCACCAAAGCAAAGAGATGAACATTTTGCACAGATTGCTGAGATTTCAGCTATACTCCTTGAGAATAATTTGAATACAGTTAAAGTTATTGAAAATCCAAGTGAAGCAATATACGGATTCAGAAGCAAATATTTCTATTCACCAATATACACAATTAAAGATAGCAACAATACTCCACTCCGCTTGAATGGAGTGCAGTTAATAGAGATGTTCAGGAAAAATGTTGAGACCGCATGTCAGCAATATGGCATTTCTTTTTTTTACAATTGCTATGTATCCCACATAATGGCCACTATGTGTGAAGAGATGGAAGTTACAGGGGGGTTCTGGCCTGCGGTAGAAAAAAATCCGCACAAGGTAATAGAAACAATTAAGGATATTATGGATGGCAAAGACTTGAAGGGCACCTGTCCTTTATGCCAGACGGAAACTGAGCTGCCACCTTTTCTCACATCAACCTACAGTGACATATTCCCCAGTTGAAATTATTCACTGGATTTGGTCTGCACTCAAAGCTACAAAAATTAAGAGATACCGAGTCTTGTCCCTGACCGCGGAAAAGCGTAGACCATAGTACCTCTTTTTTTCAATCCGATTTAGCTCGAAATGTACCGAATAAGTAACTTCTGGTTTATCGTATTGGTGAAAAGTTCGTTAGTAAAAATGTTCGCCAACGGTGATGGATTTGAACGTGAGCCGCGGAGGACTCGAACCTCCAACCAGCTGATTAAGAGTGATTTTCTCAGGCCAGCGTTTTTTCTCTTTCTCGTTATCCATTTCAGTCTCCAGTCCCTCTAATACTCAGCCTCCTGGTTACTTCCACGGGAACAAGCAGCCATTCATTGCTGATGCTGCCTTCGTGCCTGACAAGCTCAGTATATGTGTTTGACTTGCTGTAGGTAAAGTTAATCCACCCTCCCCAGCCAGTACGGTTCTCCAGCCTCAGCTCAAAGTTGGCATCGGTATCGGATTTAACCATAATCGGAACCGTGAATTCCTCTAGGCGCAGGTTCTCTTCCACCTTCAGCGGCCCACGGAATTCCATCGATTCCACAATATTAACCGGATTAACATCATACCTTGGCATCAGCTTTATCAGCTCACGAGGAGCGCTTTTCCCCTGCCAGGGTAAAAACATCTCCGTAAACCTGTTACCGGACAATGATAATCCCGGCTCCATGAAGATGATATTGGCTGTGTATGGATAGCCCCGCGGTCCTTCCTGCATAAGGTCGGAAAGGGTTAGCTTAAGCATCGGGCCGTGTTCGGTATTCACTATCTCAAGGTTATAGTCTCTAGTAAGAGGAGCCATGGGTTCGTTCCATGGATTATCATACAACTCTTCATAAATATTCCCGGCTACGACACCTGCCGGCAGGTGAAGCTCAAGGTCATCAATGTCTTCCGTGGTATGAATGATAACCTGGTAGTAATAGCTGTAATCAGGCCAGGCCTGGAAGCCGCACCAGATCATAAAGAAGACAAGGACAATCGTGACAACAATAGAACTGGCTTTGCGAATGCCTCTTTTTACTATTGGCGCTAGAGCGCCTATCAACAACAGGCTGAAGCCGCCCATTATAAAGGCGTAGAAATACTGCAAAAAGTAGAGCAGGTTAATACTGACGCCATACCACATAAAAGCGGTGGCGAAGGTGTAACCAATGAAAAGCAGAAAACCGTTGAGCAGTCCCCACCGCCACGTAGAAAAATAGCCAAAGATAAATGCCAAGAGCGGCAGGAAGGCAAAGAGCAGGCTATGGACACCAGCGGTGATAAATGCCCATATAAATCCAGCTATCAGTGCTATTACTGGCAGGTATTTCTTTTTCATTTCTTATTTCCCGCTATGAATTGCGGCTATCTTCTGCTCCATTTCGGAGACAGTGAGGAAACCTCCCTCAAGATTGACCATGTAACCATCTTTGTAGCCGAATTTGCCCTGCATGGAGCCAGTGACCATGTAGTAATCGGCGGCTTCGAACCCTTCCGTTGGTGTAATTTTGAGCTGCGGATGGTTCAAGAAGAGAGCTGCTTCTTCCCCAAGATTGAATTCCGGTTGGTCCTCAACCCATACGAAAGTTTGCTCAACACGTCCGCCTTGCACCATGACGGCAATGTATGGGGAGCGCGACTGACCGTAAAGATAACGCTCGACCTCAATAACAGCATCGGTAGTTATTATCCAATCCCCATTAATATCAACTCGACGCGCCGGAAAAATATCAATCACTTTACCGATTACTATCGCATCTGACTTCTCAATGAGGTCATCAATGGTCAGCTCTATCATGAGTGAACTGGACTGGTAGATTTTATCGCCCGGTTCCCAAGTTGCCCTTGTGCTGGTAATGCCGTGATTGCCTTCATACGGTTCCTCTGGTTCAGACGGGATACCGGCAACAGTAGCCTCAAGCACCTTAATCGTACAGGGAATTGTCCCGTAGTCCTTGCCGTCAACCTCAATGCCTATTCCGAAATTGTATTGCCCGACCTGAACATCAGGAGCGATTTCCATCATCAAAACCACGGATACCGCCCCCGGCCCATGCCAGCGCATTCCCTCAGTGACTTTAATGCCGGTGAGGAGATTAACGGTGTACAGGTTCAGGCTGCTGACCGCTCTGTTCCCCATACTCACGAAAACTATGTTGTTTCTGGACTCTCCCGCTTCTGTCTCTATATAGTCGCGGTAACGGGCATAAACCGTGTCCGTCTCGAAACTGGTGCCAAGAGTGACCTCAGTTGTATCAATAGGCGGCCAGGGGTTTTCTACCCCCTGCTGGTGGATATTGGCACGGTAGGCTGGCCCCATTCCGGGCGCTGGCATGATGTCATCCGGGGCTTCCGGGCCGGTTAGAGATGGATACATTTCCTCAACCGGTATCGGCTGGCGGTTTTCGTCATTTCCCGCAGATGCCCCGAAGAGGCCGGGGCTCTGCATAGCAGGATAAACCATGAGCAGGCCGGTGATTACGATAGTAGCCACAGTCAGCCAGTACCATCTTATCCGCCACTTCTTTCTTAGAGCCAGATATATCCCGTAAGCAAGCTGTGCCGCCCCGACGAGCAGGACTATTATCAACCTGATGGCAAAGTGCCCGGGGAAGAACACGTAGAAGAAATAGACCGGGGGATAAAGGGGGAAGAAAGCGCCTAGAAGGCAGATTATACCGTGGATGATTAGAAGCGCGGATAATAGATAAAGCATTTCCTTGCCTCCTTAACATACTCGGCGCTTTTCATTACTTCACATCCCTGGCTGTAACATGGATGGGGAGGGTGGTTAGGAGCCGCCTGTCTCTGACATCCAGACTCGAACCTGCGTAAATCTTGACCTCGTAGTCGCCTGGAACTATATTCTCCGGAACTTCTATTCTTATATGAACTAAGCCCTGCTTGTCGGCGTCATCATGGGTTAAACGCTCAACACGCCCATCGCTAAATCTATATTCGAACTCAGCAAACACGAACTCCTCCGGCTTAAAGTTTGAGCCTGCGACCATGAAAGAAGAGCCTGCGGCCACAGTATTCGACTCAACCATAATAGCCAATCTTGTCGGGCCTTTACCTGGTGTTACTGGCTCAGGCTCTTTCTGACACGCCGTCACTGAGGTCACTAGCAATAGAACCGCGAGAAGTATAATAATCTTTTTCATCATGCGCCTCCTGATTGGTGCCAAGTGGGTTATCCACTTCCCCCTCCGGTGAATTCGCCAGTCACCGCATCGACCCTCGTCTTGATTCGGTGATTCTCCGAGCCCTCCTCCCAGAACAAGACTATCCAGGTATCGCCTTGAAGGTAAGCCTCTACTTTTGCCCCTGCAATCCATGACACGTCCACTGGAAATCTCAAAACACCTCCCCTGGCGCTCTGGATAGCCTGTCCCTGACTTACGTAGGGTCCCGGTCTGGGTACTCTGCGAGCGCCGGTGCTCTTGGGGTTGCCTGTCTGGGCATCTACCGTAATGATAACGCTTTGCCATATACCAGGGTAGGGGTCGGTGGCAGGTTGTCCTGTTGGTCCCGGTGGGGGAGATTTCAAAGGATAGGGCATCAGTTCATCAGCCGTGGCCTTGAGATTATCGAAGGTGATTTCCCAGTACCAGCCATGCACCTCGGCGCTGATATCGGCACGCGCGATAACTGAGGCGGGAAGTCCTCTTTTTGCCGTCTCAATTGCCTGCTCCCGGTTGATGGCAGGAACAGGCGACGGCTCAGGAATAATTTTAAAACGGTCTGGTGAGCTTAGAGAAGGGTAAGGCCCCATGGCCATAGCCGTCTCACCTGAATCCAGGTCAACCGCAATCTGCATCTGATAGATGGTGCTTTCCCCCACGGCGATAGTAACGCCGGGATACCACCGGGCGTAGGGATTGACGAAATCCGGAACTCCCTCTTTCTCCACCCGGCTATACTCCAGAGACCACCAGGTTCCGGCTTCCCCCTTGCTATTCCAGATAACGGCGTACCAATCCACTGAACCTGCCCTGTAGTCGGTTCTTCCCTGGAGCCATTCCGAAGCTCTTTGAGTGTTCAGGGCTATCTCGATAACACTGGCTTTCTCAGCCTCGGTCAGTGACCTGGGCTCCTCCCAACCCTCGATTCCTACCGGCGGCGGTGAGCCTTCCTCCCAGTCGGTCTTTGGTGGTGGAGGAGAGGTTATGGGAGGAGGTGTTGGCTTAGGTGTTTGGGCCGGTGCTTCCCCGGTTATGTACTGGCAGGAAGAAGTCAGCAATGGAATAACCAGAAGTAATAAAATGGCCAACTTTTTCATAATAGATTTCCTTACTCCAGCGGTATCTTAAACTCCCAGGGGCCTTCTATATCGCCAAAGCGAGTTATGGTGAAGGTAAGCTTTCCGGCATCGGCGGGAATGGGATTCAGATAATCGGCGTGGCTGTAGACAGGCTTGAGGTTTTCACCCGGGTAACCTCCCCAGACCAGCTTCATGCCATTGTCCTTGGTACCAAAACTGGCCAGTCCGGCGTTCCAGGTGATGCCACCTGCTGAATACTCAGCACGAGCGATAACTCCCGGTGGCGGGGGGATTACGCCCGGAGCTATCGGCTCAAGGGGAGTATAGCCCGGCGGGATGAAGAAAACATAGAAAGCCGAACCTTCCGCCGTCAGCACAATACGCTCCAGAGTAACGGTAACGCCATTCACTGTCTGTGATTGGTTCGGTTCAATAGTCCTTTCCATAGCCCCCTGGGGATACTGAATCAATATCCGCGCTGTAGGGTTCGTTCCATATCGCCTAGTAGTTTCATAGATAACGGTGAGGTCTTTAAAGGTGATGTCATACCAGCCGGGGGATACCTGCTTCCCATCCGCGTTCTGATACCAGGTGAAGTCCAGGGTTGTCGTATCGCCCGGGTTTATCTCCAGTGATTGCGTGCCAGCAGCTACGGAAAACACTACCTTATCCTGGTGCCGGGGCTTTACCTGAATTTCCGGAGGGTAAGGGGCTATTGTAATTGGTTCTGAAGATACATTGGTAAGTGATAGCTTAACTTCAACAATTTCCCCCGGCAGATGATGAGCTTCCTCCGGTGTTACGCTCACTTCAAAGGGTGGTGGTGGTGGTGGCATGGGCGCTGGCCCTGGCGTCGGAGTAGGAGCGGGAACCGGTGCGGGAGTTGGCTCTGGCGCAGGTACTGGGGCCGGAGCGGGTGCGGGCGCCGGTGCAGGTGCGGGAGCAGGTGCTGGGGCTGGTGCAGGCACAGGTGCCTGAGTAAAACCTCCCATGTATATGTAAACGCCCACCACGGTCAAGATAATCACCACTGCTGCGGTTGATACCGCCCGCCACGCTGTGCTGCGCGGGAGCAGGTTGCCTATGAAATCCCAGAACCCTTCCTTCTTCTCTACATGTGCTTGTTGTTCCGCTAATTTCCGCAGCAGGTCCCGCTTCAGGTTTTCCGCGAAGGATGCTGAAGGCTCATCGCGGAATTTCATCATTCTGCGTGCGAATTCAAGCGCCGTCCTGAGGTCGTCGCTCACCTCGTCGCCAATGGCAACTTCCTCACCGGCGAGCATTCTGTCCAGGTATTCTGAAAACTCTTTTTCTATCTTATCTTCCCTTCCCATTTTCCCACTCCCTGAAGCAGTCCCTTAGCTTGCGGACTACCCGGTAAAGTATCGTGCCCACGTTGGACTCGGACAGACTGAGTACCCCGGCGACCTGCCGGTTGTTCATTTCGGCACCGAATTTGCAGGATACGATTTCCTGCTCGTGCTCGGAAAGTCTTGCCAGACATACCTGTAATCTTAGCAGTTCCTCCCTTTTAACCGCATCTTGCTCCAGGGAAGAATCGCCGGAAGCAATATCACCTGCCTTATCCAGAGACATATCCCTTCTCCCGCTCTGCTGTCGGTAATGGTCAATAACCACGCGCCGGGCGATGGTCATTACCCAAGTGAAGAACGAAGCCCGGTCTTTCTCATAGCGTCCGAACCCTGCCAGTGCTTTTTCAAATACGGCAGAGGTAAGGTCTTCCGCCAGATGGACATTAGCTACCCGGTAGCGGATGTACTTATAGACACCGGGCATGTACTGTTCATAAAGACCGGCAAAGACCTCGGCGGCACTGGCTTCTGTCATTTCGACCTGAACCTCTGGTTCTCTCACCTTATTGCCCTGACTATCTTTCTCTATTTAACTGAATCATCAACAATTCTAATTATTATGCCTGAATGAGTCAACGGGGGAACATTCCCGGCAGCAATGTTCCCCCGCCGCTGAATAGCTGCAGTATTACCTGTTAATGAGCTTGTCCAGTATCTCCACTTCCTGGCTCAGGGTGTCATCGCCGATGGCTTGCATCTCCTGCTCGAAGTAGGTACGGAACTCCTGGAACAACTCCCGGTAAGACGTAGAGACCATGAGTGGTACTGACTGCCGCTCCCACCGTCCCAGGGTCACCGGCGGTACCGGTATGCCTCTCCAGTCGTCCACTTTTGGTTCCCAGGGGCTGCTGACATGCGCGTGTTCCCGCTCGTCTATCATCCAGTTCTTCAGGAGGTCGGCATATCTGGACAGCAGGACGCCTTTCCTGATGCCGCTGTTTCCAAAGAACTCCGGTTCTTCATCACGCAGTTTGACAACGGCCTCGCTGCTATCAGGATTACCATTCCGGTTTTCATAGCTTACTTTTAGGGTAAGTCCTTCATCCGGGGAAGTTTTCTTGAGTTTCAGCAGAATCAGGCCACCTCTGGTTTCCCCCTCTTCTTTCTTGGAGGGGAAAAGGGTATTGACCTTCATTAGTTCTCCCGTGGCCTCATTGGCTTCGGGGCTGCCATATACCTTCTCAATCTCCCAGCCCTCGGCTTCCAGAGTCAGGCGAAGATTAAACACCAGTGGAGTGACCATGTATTCAAACTCGTTGTCCATGCGCTCCCAGAACTGCTCCGCCGAGTGCACGGAGTAGTAGTTGGCTCCTCTTATCTTGGTGATGTATTCGATTAGTTCCGTGTTGAAATCGACGCCAATGCCAATGAAAGTCGTGTAAACTCCGTTGTTAGCATTGCCTTTCGTCATGCCTCCCAGGCCTTTCTCGCTGGTGTCACCCAGGTTCGGCATGGCATCGGTCAGGAAGATAATCCGGTTCTCATATTCTGCGGGGTCGACATCCGTCAACTCGTCGTACATACCGGTTGCCATTTGCATCCCCGCATCAAGATTGGTGCCGCCACCGGCGGATATCTCCAGAATGTGGTCTTTTACGGCTTTCATATCTGTCTCGCCCACCAGGTTTAACGGCTTGGCCAGGAAGGCGCTGTTATTGAACAGCACCATACCGAAACTGTCATCATCATTCAGATGGTCGAGGAGGGCTACTACGGAATGGGTAGCAAGCTCAATCTTGTCCTTGCCAGCATCATCTCCGGTGAGTTCTACCTTTTTGCCGAACTGGTCGTAGTAATAGCGGTCAAAGGGACTGCTCATGGAGCCCGAGATATCCAGCACGATAACCAGGTTGAGCTTTTTCCGCTGGAAATCGCTCTCCTTCATGCCTGAGTTCAGGCCTACAGAAAGGTAGTATTCCCCTTCACCGGAGAACGGGTCACGGGTAACCGCATAGCTGTAGGAAGGACAGAACAGTTTCTGGCATTCTTCGGTCTGCCCCGTGTCGAAATAATAGTCGTAGAACAGCCCTTCATAGGTGACGTCGGTGGGTAGCGGGAGGTAGTCGTTTTTGATGTTCTCGCGGAAATTATTGATGTCTTTGGCGCCACCGGCAGCCAGCCCGATGTTTCCTGAGCCAACCTGGGCAGGTGCCGGGGCAGGGGCGGGAGTAGGTGCTGGTACGGGTGCAGGAGCCGGTGCTGATGCCCACGGCAGCTTGATGCCGCTACTTTTCTCCTCCTGGGGTTCCGGCATTTTGTTCCAGTCGTCAACCTTGACCTGGGGCTTTTCTTCTACCCGGGGCTTATCCTCAGGACTATCCCCGGGGATGGGTTCGGGGCCAGGTGCACAACCGGAACTCAGTAACAGGACAAGAGACAGCACGAGGGCTATCACGAGGTAGCAACCATGGTTCCATTTTGTAAGACTTTTCGTTTTCATCATCAGTTACCTCCTCTATATTTGTTCCCGGCTAAATACATATACGCTGGAACAAAGAGAGTATCACAGGTTTATCTGATAATAAAAACGAATTGAATACTGATTGGTTAGTCTGAAGTGAGGAATATTGACTACGCCGATGAAAATAAATGTTTGCAATACCTTCTGGAAAACATCTGGTGCAGGTTGAATTCCGGCCACGGCAGAATTATCATGTGTGGCAAAGTAAAAAGTTAAGCAGTTTGTTAAGCAAAATTGAGGCTAAAATCGCGGATTTTGTCAAGCAAACTGCTGAGCATACTGAGTAGCTGAAAGGAGAACCATAAAAAATGAGGAAAATTAGCCTCAAAAATGGTACGCCGTGCAGGGCTCGAACCTGCGACCCGCTGATTAAGAGTCAGCTGCTCTACCAACTGAGCTAACGGCGCACTCCCAATATTGTAGCCATTTAAAGTGGGGAGTGTCAAACCGGCTTTGCTTAACATTCATTTCCCGGCCAATTGACAAAGTCCCGGCAGATAATTAAACTTAATAATTCACATAAGCGCAGGAGGCACCAGAATGTCTGATGAGTTGCTTGAAATTAATGTAAATGTTATTGGAGTTGTCAGGAATGAGATGAAGGAAGCAGGCGCACGTCCTGATATCCAGGATATTGTTTCTGAAATCAAGCTTTATGACCGCTATAAAGATGGTCTGGACAGGCTTGATGAATACTCGCATGTTATAGTTCTCTACCGCTTTCACATAGATCGCCAGCCAGGACCCAAGCCCATGAGGCAACATGCCCATAATCAAGATAGCATGCCTGTGGTAGGTATTTTCGCCTTGCGGGGTTCAAACAGGCCAAACCGAATTGGTATCTGCATGGCCAAGTTACTGGAAGTTGGTAGCGATACAGTGAAAATATCAGGATGTGATGCCCTTGATGGCTCACCGGTAATTGATATAAAACCCTACGGAAAAGAAGATTCAATACCCGATGTTAAGGTGTCATCATGGCAGCTTGAATGGGAAAAGCAACGAGCCAGGTAACTCAAAATATTTACTAACCCGGACAATGGTAATTTCGCCCAAAACTAATTTTCTGTCAAATAAGAAAGGAGTGAGTGTTAACTTTATACTCACTCCTCATTTATGCTTCAATAACCAGATACTGGCTGGCTAGTTTTGTGCGTAACGGCCCAGTTGAACCCTCGGTACCATAACAATTCCCACCAGGTCAGCTCGCCTTGAGTTTTCCGGCCTGGCGGTCTCGGTAACTTCCCTGGGTTTGGGAGCTATAACCTCAGGGTGCGTCTCGCGAAACCTTTTCATGCTTTCCTTATGTTTGCGGAAAGAGTCCGCATCTTCACCTTTATTTTCGCAGTAAAAGAAGCCACCGCGGTTTTTGTCCCATATCCATAATATACCCATAATATCTTACCTCCCTGACAACTGTGGTTCTTAACACCATGTTTTGCTTAAAACCATAATCTCTATTCCAAAGTCAGATAAAACTTGGGAGAGGCACTGCCTTCATCGGTACCAGCCGGCAGACAGTAAAAACAGCCTCTATCTATGGTCACCTTGTACTTGGCATATCCCGGCAGATTGAAGCTCACCCGGCCATTACGCATGGTCAAATAAGTGTCAGCAATCAATTCTCCACTGCCATTAACTGCCGGCTCCCACTGGTCAGCGCCAGTCTGGACATAAACACCTACGTTAAGGGTCAAATAGCGGTAGTAATGGCTAAGTTCATCAGTATTGGTGAGATAAAGGGTGGCTACTATGTCGATGGACTCGCCGGAGGTATCAATATAGAAGAGGTCGCCGGCATTGCTGACCCCACCGATGGCATTACCGAAAGCTGTCCACTCTGGCGCTGCCGAAGGCTCGGCAGCCACTATCTGAACCACCTCTCCTCCAACCAGGCCATTGTCGTGCGCGTAAGCTACCGGCCAGGGAGCGAGCAATAATACGGCCATTAAAGGAAATAGATACTTCTTAACCATCTTTGTTTTGCCCTCTTTTATGACCTTGGGGCATGAGCTTCGGTATGTTTCTTTTATAGCTTCCATCTTCTGGTCAAAGCTTATCGTGAGCGTGAGAAATAACACATAAAATATTGGGGGATTCCTGTAAACATCGTGTAAATGTTTTAGCCTTCGGGGGCGGCAACGCCCCCGGGGAGCAGATCGGCCAGTTCCGGCAAAAAGGCGAGGGGTTCAGGCATTACCCGAACCCCTCACTTACGGAACCGTTGCCAAGCCGGGGGAACAGCTATTACAACTAATGTAAATCTCCCTAAAGACGGGCGTCAGCACTTACTCCCAGTAAATGGTTCATGGCGGTGGAATCGTGCTGGAGCACCTCCCTTACCCGTGCTTTTAAAACATCAATATCAAAGGGCTCGGTCAGATAGCTTTCCGTACTCAAGTCCAGCCCTCGTATCTTACCTTCTCCAGCCCCCCAGGTGCTGAGCATCATTACCGGGACCTCAGACCATTGCCGGATACGCAGGCACACTTCAATGCCGTCCAGATTGGGCATCATTATATCCAGAATAACCAGGTCAGGAGATTCCATATCCAGCACCATCTTCAGATCCTCTTCAGTACGCTGGGTACTGGTCATCTGATAACCATTCTCACTAAAGTTTCGCTGGAGGAACCCGAGCATTACAGGGTCGTTGCTGATAACCAGTGTTTTAGTTTTCGCCATCATGTTAATCTCCCTTCCGGCATAGTTATTTTTATGTTCTGACATAAGACTAACACCAGGCCCGTAAACAAAACATAAATGTAAATATCCTTAAAATAAATATCCCGTAAGAATTCAGGATAACGGTAAAGGAAAAGGAGGAGAAAAGAATAAGGCTGCCGACTTCGTCGGCAGCCTTATTGGATACCTTTCAGCATTATTCCGGGCACCATGTTAAGCAGCTACGGCAAGGTGGTAGCCAACGCCGGCGACGGTTTGAATGTACTTCGGATTCTTGTAGTCCGGCTCAATTTTCTTCCGTAACCGCCCGATAAAGACACGCAGGTATTCCTTCTCCGAGCTGTACTCACTCCCCCAGATGCTCTGCAGGAGCATGGTATGAGTCAGAACTTTATTGCTATTTACCGCCAGCTGTTGCAATACCGAATACTCGGTCGGTGTCAGCTTGACTTCCCTGCCGCCGATACTAACAGCCCTCATGGCAAAGTTAATCTCCAGGTCGCCGCAGGTGAAGTTAGATAGAGCTGTAGCGGCGGCGGTATTTTCCGAGTGACGAAGCGCTGTTTTGATTCTGGCTATTAATTCGGCTATCCCGAAGGGCTTGGTAAGATAATCGTCAGCGCCCAGTTCCAGGCACTTAACTTTATCCTTCTCATCGCCCCGCGCGCTGAGTACTATTATCGGCACGCCGGACCACTCACGGATGCGGCGGCATACTTCAACACCATCAATCTTGGGCATCATTAAATCAAGGATTATCAGGTCGGTCGTATCCCTCTCCACCGCCTCCAGTGCCTCCTCACCATCCATGGCAACACTAACTTCATAGCCCCTGGCCTTGAGATTGGTGCTCAGCAACCGGACTATAGCCGGGTCATCATCAACAACAACTATATGTTTCTTGTTCATCAGCCATCACTCCTCTAGCTAGTCGGCAGACTAAAACTGAATTTAGCGCCTTTATCCAATTCGCTCTCCACCCATATTTTGCCACCGTGTGCCTCGATGAGGCTGCGGCAGATAGCCAGTCCCAAACCGGTACCCATGCGGTTTCCCTTCTTCCGATTTCTCACCTGGAAGAAGCGGTCAAATACCTTCTGCTGGAGTTCCGGCGGAATGCCAATACCTTCATCAGCAACACTCACGATGACATCTTTGTGGTTAGCACTGGCCCCGATGGTAACGCGGGCGCCTTCGTCAGAGTACTTCACGGCGTTCTCCACCAGATTGGTAAGCACTTCACTAATACGGCCATCATCAACCATTACCGGCGGCAGATCGCCGGGTATGCTGATTTCAAGTTTGTGGCTTGCCGCCAGGCTATCCAGCCGGCCCTTTACCGACTCTACCACCTGGGCAAGGTTGCGCCTTTCCCTCCTGACTTCCATAGCGCCACTTTCCAGCCGGGACATCATCAGCAAATCCTCCACCAGCCGATTTAGCCTATCAGCATCTTTATCTATGGATTGCAGGAAGTCACGCCAGGTCTGCTCATCGAAACTCACATCCGGCTGCAGGAGGCTATTCGCCGAACCCTTGATAACCGCCAGCGGTGTGCGCAGTTCGTGAGACACATTAGCCAGAAACTCGGTCCGCAAAGCATCCAGTTCCCGCAGCGCCCGGACACTTGAGGCCTCTTCATAGAGCTGTGAGTTCTGTACCGCAATCGCTATCTCCTTACCCACTGCGGTAAGCAACCCGACTTCCTTCTCGGTAAAGCGATGCTTCTCAGAAGTAGCCACGCTAATGACGCCGATACTCTCCCCCACTATCACCAGCGGCACGCCGGCGTATGACTGATAACCTGCCCGTGCCAGAATAGCCAGAGTAGGCTCATTACCGGCTGATACCTCGCTAATTAGAACAGGTTCTGCCTGTTCAAAGACCCTGCCGATAACATCACCATCAACTCTTTGAGCTATCTCGCCGGCAACTTTATTATCCAGACCGCGGTATCCCATAAGCACCAGGCGGCCATTCTCACTAAGGTGAACATAACTGGTGGCAACATCCATTGATTCGGTAACCAGCTGCAGGGCAGCATCTATTATCTGCTGCAGGTCAAGGGATTTTGATACCGCCTGTGACACGTTGAGGAGAATGCTGGTCTCACGGTTGCGCTGTTCCAGTTCCTCCATCAATTGCCTGTTTTCAAAGAGCAACCGCTGCTTTTCCAGCCCCTGCTCAATGACCGAGAGAAGGTGCTCCGGGTCTACAGGCTTCTCCAGATAAGCGAAGGCTCCCCGGTTCAGAGACTGCATGGCATTCTGCACCGAGGAATATCCCGTCAGCATAATGGCGACGATATCCGGATGTATCTCAAGGAGCGTGGAGAGCAGTTCCGTACCGTCAGCATCAGGGAGACTGATATCCAGAATAGCCGCATTATAGAAGTGCTCTCCGGCACTGGATACCGCCTCACCTGCTGAAGGCGCGGTTGCTACTTCATAGCCCTTGGCACCCAGGATACGCCGGATGACCTCTAAAAAATCGAGGTCATCATCGACTACCAATACATTCTCTTTTTCTCTCATTCCGGTATCCTTGGCA
>Ga0180432_10007383_pt1 | contig 13981 bp, 7 predicted proteins | sample SS_ome_10_FD_132414 | JGI IMG/M metagenome (GOLD analysis project Ga0180432, IMG submission 132414) | Hypersaline lake sediment archaeal communities from the Salton Sea, California, USA - SS_1_MS_2 metaG | ecosystem: Environmental > Aquatic > Non-marine Saline and Alkaline > Hypersaline >...
CCGATACATCGGGACATGTAGAACGGCCCCATACCCGAAATAAGGGGCACGGTGCAGGCAGAGAAGACCTCAGGTGCGCAAGAGATTTTCCTCTGGGGCTGTCCTGGAATGAATTTTAAGGCTTCGCTGCCGTTCCATGGAATGAGGGAAGCATTTGCAGCCTTCTCAAAGAGATCCCAACGGCCCCCAACCCACCATTTCAAAGCGCTAAATTCATACAAAATACGACGGGTTACGGCAGCAGACGTTTTTGAGACGAAACATGGCCGGAAAAACTGCAAGAATTATCGCCCTCGGGAGCCGGCTGCGCGGGGTGCCGGGGGTGCTCACAGTGGGGGTCAAACCCAACTTCCTCGACTACACGGTAGCGGAAAGAAAAATGATTCTGGATGCCGACATTATCCTCTACCCAACGTTGAACTACGCGCAGTTCCTTACAACGATGGGCAAGCGGATTTTTCCAAGTCTGGAAACCTATCTCTATGCGGATGAAAAAATCAAACAGACGACGCTTTTTCTGATGCTTTCGATACCTCATCCTCGCACACGAATTTATTATCATCTCCATCATCAAGACATCCAGAGAGAATTCCAGTTCCCCTTTATCGGTAAATTGGCCCGGTCTTCCGCACGGGGGCGCGGGGTGTTCAAGATTCATGATTCGCCGGAACTGACAACCTATCTCAAACAAACCCACATTGCCTATATCCAGGAATTTCTGCCCCATGATCGAGATCTGCGGGTCGTGCTGGTCAACTACCAACCGGTTCTGGCCTACTGGCGCATTCGCCCGCCGGGGGATTTCAGGACAAATCTGTCGCAGGGCGGCACGATCAGTTTCGATGATATCCCCACGGAAGGCATACGGTTGGCGCAGCAGGCATGCAAAAAGTGCAAATTCAACGATGTGGGCCTGGACCTCATTTTCTCAAAGGGCAAATGGTACGTGATTGAAGCCAACATGAAATACGGGCGCAAGGGGCTGAAGATCAAGGGCCTCGACCTGAAGGAAATCATGCGGCAGAGGCTGCTTTCCGGAGAATTTCTCACGTAAGCTCCCTGTGTCTGGATACGTGTTACCATGAAAAAACGATACAAACTCCTCATCCTGTCGATAGTTGCAATCCTCAGCATAGCCGCCTTTTTCCTGGGGTATGTCTACTATTCGGTAACCCTTGAAGCATCCACCCGAATAGAACGCGGGGCTATCGACCGGATCATCGCATCGGAAAGTCATGTCTATTATGACGACGGTGTTACACCGATCGGCACATTTTTTGATAAGGTCCACCGCAAGTACATCGTATACGACGATATCCCAAAGGCTTTTATCAAGGCGCTCATTGCCGCCGAGGACAAGAGCTTTTTTGACCACAGCGGATTTGATTTCAAAGCCATAATCCGGGCATTGGTGGCCAACTTGAGGGCCGGTAGGGTCACCCAGGGCGGAAGCACCCTCACCCAGCAGACCGCCAAGAACATATTCCGGCGTGAAAAGAGATCCTACATGGCCAAGCTCAGGGAATTGATGCAAGCCTTTTTGCTCGAAAGGCGATACGGCAAACAGGCAATCCTTGAAATGTACGCAAACCAATTTTTCGTAACAGGCTATGGAAAAGGGCTGCGAATTGCCGCACAGTATTTTTTTGATAAAGACGCAAAAAACCTCGATCTGGTCGAATCGGCTTTTATCGCCGGATCGGTCAAAGGACCCAATCGGTACAATCCGTTCATTAAAAAAAGCGAAGCAGAGAAAGAAAAAGCCAGGCAACTGGCGAAGGCAAGAAAGAACTATGTGCTCAGCAATATGCAGCAGATGAATTTCATCACCCGGGCACAATACCTGGAGGCCAGAGACCGGGAGGTTCCGTTTCGGCAGGGAGAAATCACTTTCAAGTTAAATGTGATTCTCGACTACATTCACGAGCAACTCGAGTCTGAATATTTTCAGAAAATCCTGAGGGAGCAAGGCATCGAAAACCCCGCAACTTCCGGGATCGACATTTATACCTCCATCAACAGGCAAATTCAAGAAGCGGGCTTGCACAGTCTTCGAAGCCACCTGCCATTGATCGATGTGAAGTTGAACGGTTACAATGTCGATCAAGTACCGGATATAAAGAAGAATTTAATTGAAGAAGGGATGAAGAAATCGGAGGATGCTCTGCCTTTCCCGGCCCAAATTACGCAGATTGATCCGAACACGGAACATGCGCATGTGGTTGTCTCCTGGGAGAATGGCGGCGGAATCATCGGCTACGAAGGCCTAAAGCCGATCGGGGAAGCGTGGCTCAGGTGGAAGACGGGGAACTTGGGTGCATTCGAAAAAAGACACGTTCATTCGTTTTTGAAGACGCTCCGAGTGGGCGATCTGGTTCCGCTTCAATTCATGGGATCTTCTGAAAACAGCGATGAAAAGAAGCTCAAGCTCTCAAAAATTCCCGAACTCGAGGGGGCCTTGATCGTGCTTCAGGGAGGGATGGTAAAGGCGATGATCGGTGGTTTTTTTAATCGATTCTTTAACCGTTCAGTCGATGCAAAACGACAACTGGGTTCAATTTTTAAGCCGATTGTGTATACGGCGGCGGTCCAGCTCAAGTGGAACATCCTGGACCCCTTGCAAAACGTGAGAGACGTGTTTCGCTTTCAAGACACCGTTTACATTCCTCGCCCCGACCATGAACCGGAAAGCGACAAAGTATCCATGGCCTGGGCCGGTACAAAATCGGAAAACCTGGCAACGGTGTGGCTGCTGTATCATTTGACGGATCAGCTGAATATGAGCGAGTTTCGGCAAATTGTTAAACGGGTGGGTCTCGACAGAAGAAAGGATGAGACGTATCAGCAATACCAAGAACGGATCCGGGATCGGCACGGGATCGTAGTCAACGAAAAGGCCTTGATGGAGGCCGCGTTCGAAGCATCAAAGAAAGAGATTGAATCGGACATTATCTTCGCCGGCCACGAGGAGATTCTGGAAACCCTCCATCGCCTGCACTTTAACATAGAAAGTGAAGAACTGAACGCACAGGGGCAGGAAATAGACCAGGTCCTCAGATTCGGCTTCCAAAGACTTCTAGAGTTGAATCAGCGAATGGAACGTAATTTTCAAGAGATTAAACGGCTCCTTGAACTATCCAGGCAAAATGACAGTCCCTATCTGCGGGAGTCGCTCGATCAAGCGCTGAGACACTTTTACAGGACCCTGGAAACCGGTCATAACGATCGAATCATTTACACTGAATCCGCTGAGCTTTCTTCGACATTCCCGCTGCTTCCTCTGACACCCGAGTCAATGAGGATCGGCGGTTCCTTTCCGGAGAGCGGAACGGTATGGATCGATGGCTTGATCAATTCCGAAACCCTGCATACACTCCAATCCAACGTGAAAAAAAATTTCGAGCGACTCCTCGCCCTGGACCGCTATGATTTCGACGTCCTGTCAAGGGTCCGAGACTTCCGCACCCTTGTCAACGTGTCCTATGTCGTGTATCTTTCAAGGCAGTTGGGCATTTCAACCAAACTGGAACCGGTACTATCTTTTCCTCTCGGCCCCAATTCCATAAGTATTATGGAAGCTGCGACGGCCTACCAGTCAATCACGACCGGTCAAGGGTATCGGCTTTCTTCGGAATACGGCGCAGAAATGACCCCGATCATAGAAAAAATCGTGGATAGAGAGGGAGAAATCCTCTGGCAGCACAGGCCGAAACCGAAAAGAGTGATATCCGATAGGGTGAGCTGCTTGGTCAGGGAAATCCTTAGAAATGTGATGGAGAACGGTACGGGTCGAAAGGCGAGAGATGCTGTGCAGGTTTTCAGCATTCCGGTTCCCTCATTCGGAAAGACAGGCACTTCCAATCGCTTTACCAACTCGAGTTTTGTGGGGGTGATTCCGGGCCCCGATCAAAAAACCGGCGAGTTGGATCTCCAGGAAGGATACGTGATTGCCGCCTACGTGGGCTATGACGATAATAGACCCATGAAGGGGGAGCATGTCGCCATCTACGGGGCCTCCGGGGCCATGCCGTTGTGGATTGATACGGCAAATGCCATCGTCAATCGTCCGGAATACCGGGCGCGTCTCCAGCCTGCGGACCTTGTGTTCAATCCCTTACCGGGTTCTCCGGCCAATCTGGAAGGATTTCAAGAGGTCCCCGTTTCACCCTTAAACGGACTGCCGAGGCAATTATCATTTGGCCGTGGCAGAGCGCTTTCCGGACCCAAGCTACTGACAGATGTCGAAGATGACGGGACCAGCTTGAGACTCATGAGGCGGCTTGAGCCCGTGGAAGGAGAAACGGATTGAAAAGACAAACCGGTTTATTTCTGGCTATTTTCTGCGGCAGTGTCCTTGGATGCATCCCGGCGCAGGAAGGGCGTGTAATCCGTGCGCCGGAAATACAGGCGCCTTCGGGACCTCTCCTCCCGGAGGACCTTCTCGACAGGCGAATCGATTTTCTAAACACCACGCTTGATAAAGACACCCTCTCGGAAGAAGACAGGCAAGTTGCTTCAGATCTCCTCGCCACCTATACATCTGCAAAAAGCGCCGCAAGGGCTGAGTTGAACGAGCCCGAGTACCGGCAACTCGTCTATGACCTCATGAGTGCCCTTGTGCGAATCGATGAATATTATTTCTCAAGGGTCGAGATTGCGCGGGACCAATCAAAAGCGGTGAGTCAGTTTATGAAGAAACGGAGAAAAATCCTGGAAGCGCATCTTTCACGCGATGAACAAGGGGTCATCAATCATTGCCTGGAAATCCAGGCCGCCTTTGGTCCGGATGCCCTTACGCCGGAAATCGCCGTGCTGTTTGCGCTTTCACTCGCCAAAAAAGGGATGCGGAAAGAGGCGATGAATATTATTGAAGGAATTGTACCCGAAATTGATGAAAGCCCGGACCCCAACCGTCTGCGCGTTCGGATTGCCGAGCTTCAGCTCCGGATGGGGCAACGCGGCAAGGCCTTGGAAACCCAAAAGAAGCTGGCTGAAAAATTGGACGAGCAGCAGACCGCACTGGAAGCACTCGAGAAAAGAATCGCTTCCGCAGAGACGGAAAGCCTGGAACCGATCGAAACAACCTCCGCGCAACCACCCCGTGACCTACACGCAGAGACCGAGTCGGCAGGAGCCACGGAACAATTGATTCAGAAGGTGGACGAACTGATAGCGGAACGAAAATATGGTGAGGCATGGGATTTGCTGATTTCGAATCAAGGTATGGCGGGATCGGATGCTGAAAAATCAGCCATCGACCACGCCTTGAAGCGCCTGGAAGCCGCTCAGGAGGAATACCTGGAAAAGACCATTTCCATGATCTCCAAAAAGAAAGAAACACTGGCGATGGCGCGTCGGTATCTGGAGGCTGAAAAATATGAAGAGGCCATATCAAACCTTGAAAGCTTTCCCGAGGGCGAGGCAAGCCTGGAGGTCAGGGAACTGAGAGAGCAGGCCGTCGAGGGACTGATCAATCGGGAGCGAAATCGAGCCGCCCGGATATTCCTGAATGCAAGGAGAACTCAGGATCCGGTCAAGAAAAAAGCATATCTGGTGGCCTGCCATGAAATACTGAGCTCCTTGCTTGCGCGGTATCCGTCGTCCCCGCTCAGTGAAAAGATAAGATCCCATATCCAAAAGGTTACGGAAGAAATGGAAAAGCTCCCAAGGGGCGCTTCGTAATTTTTTTCAAATCACACAGTGCGTTGAAACAGGTCCGGTGTTCTTGGATGCATCACACGCAGCTTGAAAACATTCAGGTGCTCGCTCTCGGACAGGCTTGCGTAGACTACCTGGGAAATCTTCCGGCCTACCCGGTGGAAGACAGCAAAGCGGAGCTTGAGAATCTGCACATGCGTTGCGGAGGACCGGCCTCTACGGCCCTCGTCACCCTTGCCCGTCTCGGCATCGGCACCTCCTTTCTGGGCGCCATCTCGGATGACGTATTCGGAGCAACCATACTGGAGAACCTCAAAAAAGAAAATGTGGACGTATCTCGTTTAAAGGTCACCCGGGGGTTCACCTCTCAATTTGCCTTTATTGCCATCACAAAACGCACCGGGAACCGCACCATATTCTGGCACCGGGGAACCGTCCCCCATCTCAAGAAACGCGACGTGGACCTGCGAGGATTTCCCTGCGCACGCATTTTGCACCTGGACGGGTTGATGATCGAGGCCTCGCTTGAGGCCGCCGGACAGGCCAGAGCGCTCGGCATGATTGTCATTTTGGACGCCGGAACCATGAGAAACGGAACCAAGGAGTTGCTCAAACTCGTAGATATCCTCATCGCATCCGAGACATTTGCGCGGCCCTTGGTGCGATCGAATGCGTCCCATGAGAGCACACTGCACACGCTCCGGGATTTGGGTCCCAGGCAAGTGGTCATAACCCTGGGGGCAAACGGGAGCATCGGGCTGGATTCCGACGACGTCGTTCGTCAAAGCGCCTTTTCAATTTCGGCTGTGGATACCACCGGCGCAGGCGACGTGTATCACGGCGGCTACATCTATGGGGTGCTTCAAGGCTGGAAAATGACGCAATGCATGCGGTTTGCCGCCGCGGCCGCGGCCATTAAATGCGGTCAGATCGGGGCACAAAGCGGGATTCCCACGCTTGAAATGATCCATGCGCTCCTGGAAAAAGAACCCGGACCGGCTTCAAGCGCGTGGAGCGTATAAACCGCTGCGCTCCAAACCTTGAAAGCGCGTTTACCCGCACTGAAACCGGATTCCGGCGGGGTGACGGGCTGTTAAGAGACGTTAAATTTATAGTGAGGGAGAATTGAATATGGACCTTCTGGTGAGAGGAAAATATGTCATTATCGATGCAAGTTTGGGCGAAGAAGGAATCCTCACAGACGGGGCGGTCTTCGTTTCAAATGGAAAGGTTGTCGAAGCCGGCGATTATGAATCGTTGAAGGCGAAATACCCGGAGGCTGCGGTTCAAGGCAATGGAACGCAACTCCTCATGCCGGGACTTATCGACGGCCACAGTCATGGATGGGGATTGAGCGCGATTCAGCGGGGCGTCGGTTATGATTTCCTGGAAAATGCCCTTATCGACTGGGCGTTTATGTTTGACATCGACCCTGATCTCAATGCCATGATGAGCGCGGTTCGACATATCCGAAACGGTTGTACGACCGTGCACCATAACAGCTGGGGAGAATCACCGAACAGAGGTGAAATCGCGGATAAGACAATTGCAGGCTATGGGAAATCCGGTATCCGCTTTGCCTACTCACTCGGGGCACGGAACATCAACATGCTCGCATGTGACGACACGGCGTTTTTCGAGACCCTTCCTTCGGATCTTCAGGAGTTCTGCCGGCCGATGGTGGAGTTCGACAAAGAAGCCGTTGTGAACAACTATTTCGAACTTTTCGAAAGCCTATACAGCCGCTACAACGGTGAAGATACGCGCATTTTGTTCGGTCCGAGCTGGGCCCATGGTTCCACTGACGAGTTTCACCAACGCGTGAAAACGAGGGCGGATGAATTGGGCAAAGTCCAAATCCATATTCATACCCTCCAGAGTCCTCATCAAAAAGCCTACGGCTTGAGGAAATACGGCAAATCGTTGTTGGCCCATCTGGATGATTTGGGTCTCGTCGACGAAAACCTGACCCTGGGGCACGCGGTTTATGTGAGCGAGCCGGATATTGAACTGCTGGCTTCCAGGCGAGCATCCACTACCAACCACCCAAGCTGCAACCTTGCGGTCAGAAACGGCATCTCACCGGTCTACTATCTCCATAAGGCCGGGGTAAACGTTTCCCTCGGAATCGACGACAAAGGCATCAACGATGACGAAGATGCCGTCATGGAATTGCGAATGATCTACTATCTCAACCGTGTTTCAGGGTTCGACCTGGCCGGCACACCCCCCCTGAATGCCTTCGACGTCCTGAAAATGGGGACAACCAATGCGGCCCGGGTATGCGGGTTTGAAGGGGAGATCGGTGCCTTGAAGCCGGGCATGAAAGCCGATGCCCTTCTGATGGACCTCACGGAGATCATGGAAGATCCATACATGTCACCCGACTTGAATATTGCTGAGATCTTTATCCATCGGGCCAAGGGCGTGCATGTGAATACTGTGATTATCGGCGGTCGTGTCGTGATGGAAGATCGAAAGTTCCTGACCCTGGATGTGGATCAGCTTTTCGAAGAAGTGCGAAAGCAGGCAAAGAAAGGAATCAGCCCGGAGCAGCGACAATTTGCGGAAACCCTTCAAAAAATCAAACCCTACTATCACGCGTGGTATAAGGGGTGGGAAGCACAGGATTTCAAGCCGTATTATGTGATGAACAGCCGCACGTAGTGCCTGGCGATCCCACCGGTTCATCCGTTAATATAGGGGGCTCGGGTGGCGCTTCCGGCGGTCGGCAATCCGCTGAACTGCCCGTTGCCCAACATTTTTGCCGGATGCTGAAAGCGGATTTGACTGCGGTCGGCACGACCCTCAGTGGCTTTCCAGATACCGCATAATCGACTTGAACTGACTTTCCCCGTCGAGTCCCGCTTCCGTAAGCACCCTGTGAGCCTGACCGCTTCCCAGGTAATGGCCTCTCCGGAAGGGATGCAGGGTCATCCGCCGGCCACGCTTGGAACACACCCAGCGATGCATGGTGGGAAGTGTGAAACCTGTAATCCCGATTGCATCTTGCGCCCGGGCCTCAGGGAAGATTTTTTCCTGCTCCGATTCAGGCAAGAGATCAAAAAGTTCGGCACTCGCAACATAATACACGTTGAGGTCCACATCTTCCTTTTCAAGCAGGGGTAGCGCTTCCTCCACGAAGGCATACGCAACGTCGCTCCCCTGAAGGACCACGGTCCCATCCCCGCTTCCCTGCGATCTTCTCAGTAAATAGACACCCGATATTGCGTCCGCAACCGGCGCCAGGCCCAATTCCTCACGATCGAGAACCGTTTCATTCGGTCGTGTGACAAAGGGTGCGATCACCGCGGGGCGCTTGGCCAGAGCGGCCGAGACAAGAACCCAAAGCTCCTGGGGATCCCACGGCGTGAGGGTAATTACGGTGCCCAGGGGAAAGTTTTCCTGCAGAAGCTGAAGGGCTTGGGGGTCGGCATGGGTCGGCCCGTCCTCACCGGTTTTGAGTCCGGCGTGTGCACAGATGAGAAAGAAGGTTCGATAGGGTTCCGTTACGATCGCCTGTCTGGCCTGATTGCCGATTGCGTGCAACCGGGCCGCCACATGACCCAGGGCGGCGATGAATGCCCCGTAAGAAGAGCCGACACCGATATGGTGACCATACGTGGATAGGCCTGAAAGAATACCGGCCATGGCGTCTTCACAAATACCCCCAATGGAGAGAAGACGCGCGCCGGGATTTGTTACCGCATTGTAGTATCCTTCCGGAAAACCCTGCGCAGCGGTGTTAACACTTGTGGAGCCCAGCAGATCCGCCGCCGCCGCCAGTATGGCCCCGTCGCTCACCTGGTTGTAAAACCGGAGCACCCGTCCCAGTTCTCCCCGAAGGGTCGTTGTCTTTCCAGGTGTCAATGTGAGCGCATCCGGGATGGCACCCCCCGTCTTCCCTGCCCTATCGAAAATGACTTCCGCTCTCGGTGCTTTCTCTCTTGGATGGCGATCCCGGCCATCGAGACGGTCCTTTGCGGCCCGGAGCCTTTGCGCCAAAAAGTCCACGGTTGGACGGCTGTTTTCGAGTCCGGTGCGTATCGCGGACAAGGCCTCCCAGAAGCATTCTTCAAGAATTTCCGCGTTTTTTCCTCCCTCACAGCGCTGATGATCACCCTCACACCGGGGAAGCACGGCAGGGGTGTGCTTAAGAAAGGGTGCCATCGCTTCAAAAAACCCATTGACACAGAGCTTATGTCCCGCCCCGTGGGATGCCTTACCTTCAATGCCGTATTTCCAACCCTTCGTCGTTCGATAGACGATCGCCGTCGGCTGACTGCTCTCCGGGTGCAGCGCTTTTTGCTGAGCCGCAAAGACTTGTTGAAAATCCTTGCCGTCCGGCACCAGGATCACGTTCCAGTCATGCAGATAGGCCAGCTCCATGGGATTCCACTGCACATATTCACCCGGCACCTCTCCCTCTCGACACACGTGATTTGAATCGATGGAGGCCTGATTCCAGTCGATGTGGAGAATAACATTCTTCAAAGAGGCAGTCCCTGCCGCAGCCATGGCCTCCCCGACCCGTCCGGGCGTCAACCCCCCCTCCCCTTCCACGATGTGGACGCGCGGCGCCGGATTGCCATAGTAATCCATCGCACCGAACGCCAGACCCAGCGATGTTCCCAGACCGACGCCGGACGCTCCGGTCGAAAGCTTCACAAACGGCGTGGCGGGTGTGGGATGCCCATCCAGGGGCTTTGCGTTGAACCGGGCAAAGAGTGGTGTGGTGGTGATTGGGTTTCTGCGAAAACCCAGGAGGTCTTCGAGTCGAAGTTGGTAGCCGGTGTCCGCCGGCAAAAGCTCGGCAGCCCCGATACGCATGATTTCGTTTCGCAACGCCCACATCGCGTAGAGCCCCAACGCCTTGTGACCGGCCGCGTAAGAGATAATGTCCGCACCTTCCCGGTCCGGATTGGAGACATCATAGTCCATGGCGTCGAAAAGGATGCCGCTGACGAACCGCCCGGACGATATGGAGCCCCCCGGGTGTCCGGACATGGGAACATAATTGAAAAGCAGCGCACACAAGGAACGATACGTGAGGTCAAACAGCTCGAAATGTTTCAACGCATCCGCCGAGAGGGGTTTTCCCGATGTTTTCATCTCCTGGGTGATGTCGACGTACACGCCCCGTCGCGGTCCAAACTGAAGTCCCATAGGTCACTCCTTTTTTTCTTCCCCGGACTTGAAGATCGGGTAACACATCGGGCGCTCTGAAAAAAAGCGGCCCGGGTCAAATCTCATCCGAGATGGTATTCGGTTCAGCGAAATCCTACCCCCCGCACCCTTTCAGACCGGGCCTGAAGCGGTCTGTCGGGCGCCCCTTGAACCCCACTATATCTTTAATAAATATTGCTAAATTCATAGGCTTGCTTCATATATCTAAATAAGTTTATGCAATTTCAGCATGGCGTCGGCGAATTCCTCGTCGTTGAAACAGAACCGTAATTCCTGGAATGGTTCTCGAAGCGCCTTGACTTGATCGGCTACGTCGGCATCCTTGGCCACCACGTCGCGGATGAGAGACGCCAGGGTCCGGAATTCCCCTTCCTTCATTCCAAAACGCGTCATCTCCGCGACGCCCATTCTCAAGGCGCCGGAAGCGGTAAAGCTTTCTTCATCCGGGGTTGCCTGATAGTTGCAAATGATATTGTTGTTCTCCAGTCGCCGGGCGATCTCCGGTCCGCGACCGTAACCGATGCGCACTACCGCCTGATGCGTTTCGGTAAAGTCTATGCGGGTATCTCCCGCCACATCCAATCCACAATCACGCAGTGCCCGTGCAAACGCCTTTGCGTTGGCAATAACCCTGGGCTGGTATTCATCCTTGAAATGATTCATCTCGTAGGCGGCCATCAACAGCCCCACCATTGTGCCCAGATGGTGATTGGAAACCGAGCCGGGAAAAGCCCGCCGGCGCACGGCTTCCCAAAGCTCATAGCGAGCCGCGTTCTCCTGCAGGCGACTTCCGACAACACCGCGTTGCGTTCCAAAATAGGTTTTGTGGGTCGATCCGGTCACCAGGTCGGCACCTTCCTCAAATGGCTGCTGAAAATGCGATCCAATCAGCCCCAGGACATGGGCCATGTCATACATCAGGATCGCATCGATGCCCTGAGCGTCGAGGAACCGACGGACCTCTGCCACCGGCTCTTTGTGCAAGACCATGCTCTTGCCGAAAACGATAAGCTCAGGCCGCGCATAATCGATCAACTCCAGTGTGGCGGACACATCGATCTGGTATCGGTTGTCGGGCAGGACGGGAAAATTCACAACCGCCGGACGTTCCGTTCGCGGATCCCGCGCAACGAAATCCCTTAATGCACCCATCGGCTGTGCGCTGAGGTGCCCCCCTTTACCGATGTGGTTGTTCAGGACCCGCCGAATTCGCCGCGGTTCTCGTTTCCGGTCGGTGCGATTGATGTAGTCGACCATTGCACTGAACACAGCGATGTTGGCCATCTGCCCGCTGATCAGGCGGGTCTCCACCTCCTCGCAGCCGAGGAATTCCCCCAGCTCCGCCTCCAACATACGTTCGACCTCTTCGATGAAATCCGTGCCCTGGTAATAAAATATGTCTGCGTCGTAAAATGCCTTCAGTTCTCTGTGTTCAGCGTAACGAAAGGCCGGGTCCATGATGGACAGCATCCGAGCCATCGGCGAGAGGGTCATCTCAGAGGGGATGAGGTTGATGCAGTGCCGCTGACGCCACGTCGTGTTCTCCACGGTTTTTTTCAATAATCGATGCACTTTAATTCCAACATCTTCCGTGGGAGGCTCTACCGCAGCAACCGGATGATCGAGCACGATGGGCCGGGCATACGGCGGCGCATCCGTGCGTAAGTGGTACGGCACCACAACGGCATCCACTCGCTTATTCCGGATCTCGACGGTGAGTGTCTGATCTTCAATGATGTCACTGTCGATATAAGCCAGACAGATGGAGCGGAGCTGTCGCTGTTCCGTCTGTAAGGAAGTCAACCCCTCTCCCTCCACCGTCCAGAGTGGGACCCTGGTCCCGCTGGTAACATACCCTACATGCTGCCCGCCCCGAAAGACCGGGGCACCGGCACGAGCAATGCCCCGACCCGTGACGGCGAGCGGCTTGATCATGCGAGGCAATGTCTCGATCAGAGAATAGTCCCGGGCAATTATTTTTGAAAACGCCTCAAATTGGCGGGCCAGGGCCTCTCTGCCCACATATTCCCCTTTCCGGGGTGAAAAGCTCACTGCAAATCTCGTGAGAGGGCACGCAAGGATGGGGATCTCTTTTCCGTCAGGATCTTCCCCCAACTCATGGCCATAAAGCGGAAGCCCCGCCTCCAAACGAAGGGTGTCTCTGGCACCCAGGCCGACAGGTTTTGCACCCTTTGCCAAAATCAGGTCCCAGAGCATCGGTCCATCATCCCGAGAAGCAAACAGTTCAAAGCAGAGTGGTTCCCCCGTGTATCCGGTGCGAGCCGCTTTCACCTCAGCACCGGCGATGGTCACGACCCTGAGGGCGTTTCGCATCGGTTCCGGCAGTCCCCCGGACTCAATGACCGATTCGAGGATGTCTCGCGACTTCGGTCCCTGCAGCGCGAGCATCACGATTTCCTGAGTCTGGTCCACCATCTCAAGGTCATCAAAGTCCGTCACAAACGATTGGAGATAGGTCCAGTCTTTTTCACGATTGGCGGCGTTGACCACCAACAGATATTCGTCCTCCACGAAATGATACAAATAGGCGTCATCAACAGCACCGCCGGTCTGGTTGGGAATCAGCGTGTACTGAGCCCCTGTGCCGCCGACATCCAGGGACTCGACGTTGTTGGTCAGGACATGCTGCAGAAACTCTACCGCATGGCGGCCCCGGACACTGAAACGTCCCATGTGGGATATATCGAAGAGTCCTGCTTCCTTGCGCGTGGCCAAATGCTCTTCGACGATTCCGGACGGATACTGAATGGGCATCTCCCAGCCGGCGAATTCCACCATGGTCGCCCCCAGTGCCCTGTGCCGGTCGCAAAAAACGGTCTGATGAAGTTCATCCATCGTCAGCTCCTTTTTTCTTCCTTACCATTGAAAACCCAACCCCGCCGCTTATCTCCGGGTTTAAAGGTCGTGGCGTTACCTGAAGGCCGACGTTTCGGCGAAAGAAAAGGATTTAGGGGTTTCTTTTATAGGATTTCTTAGGACTCCAGGAAAATCTTCAGTTTACCCAAAGCCTCCTGAATGTCCGCCGTATGGATCCCTGAATAAGCAAGGCGAATGTAGCAGTCCGTTTCGCCCGCCGGCGCTCGACCAAAATGCAGCCGCGTGCATACCGAGACCC
>Ga0180432_10007384_pt1 | contig 13978 bp, 11 predicted proteins | sample SS_ome_10_FD_132414 | JGI IMG/M metagenome (GOLD analysis project Ga0180432, IMG submission 132414) | Hypersaline lake sediment archaeal communities from the Salton Sea, California, USA - SS_1_MS_2 metaG | ecosystem: Environmental > Aquatic > Non-marine Saline and Alkaline > Hypersaline >...
GATGTTTTCCAAGGTTTTATCGCTTGATTCAACCTCTTTTAATTTGCCTAATTGATACATTAATGTAAGTGGGATAGAGGTAATGTCGTGCGTGTTGAAAAATTCCTTGTGGTTAACTACAATTTCGAACACATCTATTATTCCAAAAAATATTTTCCCAATATTTGTAATCTCATATTGACTGTCTACACCCTTTTTAATTAAGTTTTTATCGCAGAGGCGTTTCAAATGGCGGGAAATTTCTGGACCTGGGATATTCAATTCTTTCTGAAGCTGATTGTGCTTTTTATTTTCAAAGCATAAACTCTTGAATAGTTTGAACCTTCCTTCGTGTGAAAATTCAAAGAATAGATCAGTTAAATTCACAGTATCCTGCTCTTTCTATACATTTTTATATAATTTTATAAATACAATATTTAGTATAATCAAATATATTATGATCATTCTTATCATTTATAAAGTTTTAACTTCAAAAATACCATTTATTCTCCATAATTCGCAGTGGAGCTTATTGAGAAACAGGTATATGACGATTTTACCTTGTTTAGATGGAAGTGAATATTGTTGAAAGAATGCGAAGACCTTTAAAAGCTTCATAGGGTTCCTTTATATTATGTATGGGTTTAATCATATAAATGCAAATTAATTAACTCTAAAAAAGAAAAAAAGGTGAAATTATATTGACAGAAGAATTAGAAAGTAAGGCTCTCAAGCTACTTGCAAAAAATTTTGAATACAACCAAGCACTTCACATGGAAGCTGACGTGATGGCAGAGTTACTTTCCGTCAAGAAAAAGGAAATACAACCTGCTTTAAAAGCTCTCGGTGAAAAGGAATTTGCTAACTTATACATAGAATTGGATAAGGTGAAGTTAGCTAAAATTTCGTGGCGAGGACTAAACGAAATTGGCGATGTCAATTTGAAATTCGGTTTAGGAAAAGATTCCTACGCTAATTACAAGAAGGAGGGGTATAATCTATGATCATTGATCACATGCCATGGTGGACGGATAAAAATAAGAAGTTCGCAGATAGGTGTGATAAGTTTTGTGATGAGTATCTAGTACCATTAGCCGTTGATTTATTGGAAAATGGGAAAGATCCCATGGAAATCCAATGGACTGCATCAAAAGTCTGTATTGAACAAGGATTTCATCCTCTAATGGTCTTAGCTGAAAAGGAGATTGGAGGTCTTGACGAAGGATATTGTGGTTATACTATTCTTAACGAACATGTAGGAAGGGCAGGAGTAAATATCAATCCCTTGTTAACAAGCGTGTTTGGTGCCGGACCAGTGCATCTTTTTGGAACGGAAGCACAGAAGGAGAAGTTCATGAAACCGCTTATTAGCGGAGAGAAATGGGCCAGCATTACGGTAACTGAACCAGACGTGGGAAACGATGCGTCGGGTATTCAATTAAGTGCCGAAAAGGATGGAGACGAATGGGTTCTAAATGGCTGGAAACGGTATATCACGCTTGGATGCCTGTCAGATTATCACATGCTTTACGCAAACACGGATCCAGAAGCCAAGAGAATATATCGCCATCTGACTGCGTTTTTTCTGGACGCTAAAACTCCAGGAATCACATTTGAAAAAATTAACGAATTGATTGGAGACGTAGAAATGGCAAACTCCGTAATTCGGTATAGAGATGTCCGAGTTCCGGAAGAAAACATGATCCTCGACGATGGAGATGGCTGGACTGTCATGACTTCTGCGTTAAATATTGAAAGATTAGGTATCGCTGGTGTCGTTGGTTCTGGTATGAATTTATTGGAAACTGCACGCGCATATGGGCGTAGAAGGGTTCAATTTGGAATGCCAATTTCCCGATATAATGGCGTTCAATTGAGAATGGCAGATATTTCAATGAAGCTAGCCTTAACTCGCGTGTTTGTATACTATTTAGCTCATTTATTAGACACGGGAGAAGCTGATATGTTTACATTCGCAGCAAAATCTTCAGTTGCTAAGGTATTTGGTACTCAATCTTTAGCCGAAGTCGCTCAAGACGCATTATTTATATGTGGAGGAGATGGATACATGCAAGAAACAGGTATTGGTGGTATTCTTAAAAATGGGCTCTTAATGCAAATAGCTGGTGGATCAAATGATATTTTAAAGCTATTTATAGGTAGAAACGAATTCAAGCAAGAAGTAGATAATAGAATGTTAACACCTGCCGTAAGAGGTCCAACTAAGGAGGACGCAGAAAAATTATAAAACTAAAAACAAACAAAACATCGTAAAACCTTGAAAAAATCAAAAGAAGAGGTATGAAAATGGGTAAATATGAATCAATTACATTTGAAATAAAAGATCAGGTAGGTATAATTACCATTAACAGACCTGAAAGAAGGAATGCGTTAGCTAGAGAAGTATGGCAAGAAATAATGGAAGTTCTAGTGGATCATATAGATAGCATGGATGTTCGAGTCATAATAATGACAGGCAACGACACGAAGATCAAGGGAAGAGCTGCATTTTCGGCGGGGCTTGATATCAAGCAGATGTCTGAAGCAGGATTTTCAAGTCTAGCTGAATTCCTTGGAATTTTACTCGACCCAAACGAAGTAATGTTAAGCTATCCGAAACCTATGATAGCCGCAATTAATGGTGTAGCGTATGCAGGAGGTCTGGAACTCACGTTATTCTGCGACTGTGCTATTGCCGCTGACGATGCTGTAATGGGATTTTGGGAAAATCGGAGAGGTCTTGCAAGTGGTCTTGCAATGATTCTCTTACCAGAAATGATAGGCTTAAGATATACCAAAGAGTTGTTGTTAACTGGAAAGATAATTGACGCTCAAGAAGCATTTCGAATGGGGCTTGTGAATAAAGTGGTGCCTCACGATCAACTTCTCGATGCCGCAATGGAAATGGCTAATGAAATGAAGAAGGTAGCACCGTTAAGTCATAAATGGACTAAAAAATGGTTCCATGAGGGTGGACACTTAGAGCAACGGAAATGCGTTGGAGCACTCTGGAAGCCATTTTACGAACTATTCCAAAGTGAGGATGTGATCGAAGGATTCACTGCCTTTATGGAGGGTAATCGAGAACCAGAGTGGCAAGGAAAATAGAAACTATTAAATTTTTTTTTATTTTATAAAAATGTGAAAAGTAATATAAAATGGAGGTATAAAAAAATGACAGACGAAGAGTTATTAAAAGGAATTAAAAAGATGACGAGCAAATTGGAAGATCCCAAGATGCAGGAGCGGTTTAAAGGATTTGAAAAGACGCTACAATTTTACTTTACAGATACAAACAATTATGCTTTAAAATTCACCCCTAATAAATGTGAAATTATCGATGGCGAAGTTGAAGATGCTGAAATGAAAATCACAACGGACAGTCAAACTATAATTGACATAATGGACGGCGAACTCAGTCCCACGAAAGCCTTTATGGGTGGCAAGATAAAAGCAAAAGGTCCCATGAAAGCGATGCTTAAGTTACAAATGCTCATGAAATAAAGCTTCAAACCGATAACATAAAAGGATTAGACAATAAGTTACTCTAAATCAATATTTAATTTTTTTTATTTTTTATATAGATATAGGTTATCTATAGAATCATTGGAATACCGAAAAATGAGGTAATGTAAATGGAATTTAAATATTTGTTGTTTGAAATTAAAGATAATGTAGCAATAATCACTTTTAATCGAGAAGATAAATTAAATGCAATAAATGGTAAGATGTTTGACGAGATTTGGGAAGCATTAGATGAAGCTAAGAATAATCAAGAAATTAGAGCCGTGGTGTTAACGGGAAAAGGTCGAGCATTTTCCACTGGAGGCGATTTCAACCAGGCTAGCGAAGGTATGGCTGGAGATGTCGATAGCGTTGAGGATGGGGGAAAAATGCAATCGGGGGAATTAGAAATTGATGTATCTCAAAAGCGAATTGTATTAAAAATGAACGAAACTCCCAAACCAATCGTCGCGGCCGTGAATGGGCTTGCCTTAGGTGGGGGTTTAAACCTAGCGCTTAATAGCGATTTGATTTATGCATCAGATAGTGCTCAGCTTGGAACCTTTTTCATGAAAAGAGCAATCATCCCGGAGATGTCCTCAACTTATATTCTCCCAAGAATAGTTGGTATTCATAAAGCCAAGGAATTGATCTTCTTTGGGGATCGATTTAGCGCTCAGGACGCTTTAGACATGGGTTTGATAAACGGAGTATTTCCCGCAGACCAGTTCATGGAGAAAGTGATGGAAATTGCTATAAAATTAGCGAAGGGGCCTACATATTCCATTGGACTCGCAAAATTAGCTATTAACAAGCTTCTAAGGGATAAGATCATTCAAGCTCTTGAAAACGAAGCTGAAAGTTTGTTTAAAGCGTTCGATTCGGAGGATTTTACTGAAGGATTGCTCGCGTTTTTTGAAAAGAGAGAACCTGATTTTATGGGTCGATAATATAATTCAAGTGAATATGATGGAAATTAAAAATCTTAAGATCTTAAAGATATTCTCTATGATTGGTGGAATCTACGAGATCATTTTTGGAGTATTAATGATCTTTTTTATTGTACCCTTGTTAAACATGATGGGCTTGAACATTACTCAATTAGATATCCCCATGTTTTCCCACACTGCAGGATTACTTGCCATCATCATTGGTTTGATATTATTATTTTCTTCTCAAAATGTCGAAAAATTCTTACTTAACATCATTTTGATCACTATATTACGGTTTGCCATTCAAATTGTCATTTATGTGAACATCTTCTTGGTTCCAACCATCGCTATTGGATTAGTAATGTTTGCGATGATTGACTTGGTGTTTGCTCTTATCACGATTTACTTAATTAAGGTGTCGGGATTAACATTTAACTTGTTTAAATTAATAAAATAAAGAGGTATTGAAAATTATAGAATCAATCTTAAAGGAAAAAAGAACTTTTTTGATGGAGCATGAGAGTAAAGATTTAATCTCAAAATATGATATTCCTGTTGGAGATTATAAACTCGTGAATAGTGCTGAAGAAGCCGTTGATTTTGCAAATAGCATTGGGTATCCGGTAGTTGCGAAAGCAATGAGTCCGGATATCGTTCACAAAACAGAAGCAGGCGTTATCAAACTGAATTTAAAATCTGCTGAAGAACTAGAAAATGCATATTCAGAAATAATAGATAATGCAATGAAATACAATCCAAACGCAAAAATTGCTGGCGTGAACATTCAAAAAATGGCTGAAAACGGCGTTGTTGAAATCATAATTGGAAGCATGAGAGACACCAATTTTGGGCCAGTTCTCATGTTTGGTCTTGGGGGAATATTCGTCGAAATATTCAAGGATGTTTCATATAGAGTATGTCCAATTGCAAAAGAAGAAGCGGATAAAATGATTCGCAGTATCAAGGCGTTTCCCTTATTGGATGGGTATCGAGGGCAACCGAAAGCTGATATCGATGCACTCGTTGACACGATAACAAAATGCTGCAAGTTGTTGATCGACAATCCAGAAATTAATGAACTTGATCTAAATCCAGTTATAGTCTTTAAAGAGGGAAAGGGTATAATGGTGGTAGATGCGAGAATAATATTAAAGGAGGAAAAATGAATGACAACACTAGAAGATTTAAAAGGATTTTTTGAACCTGAGAACATAGCATATATGGAGCATCAAACATGATGCAAAAATTTGGGAGCCTGCATGTCGTTAATTTATTATCTGCAGGATTTACTGGAAAACCTTTTCCCATCCATCCGAAAGAAGACAAGATATTAGGATTCAAAGCATATAGAAATATTAAGGATGTGCCTGAAAAAATTGATTTAGCAGTAATAGCGGCGCCTACGAAATTTATAAATCCGATCTTAGAAGATTGCGGGGAAAAAGGCGTGAAACACGCCATAGTATTGTCTGGAGGGTTCTCAGAGTTGGGAAATGTAGGAGGACAAGCTGAGATGAAATCGATCGCAGAGAAATACGGGATTAAAATAATGGGTCCAAACTGTTCTGGTCTAGTTGCTGCTCCACACATCAACATCACACATGTTCCATGGCCTCCTAGAAAAGGTGGCGTGTCCATAATCTCTCAATCTGGAACCTATGCCATGCAACCAATGATTGCGATCAGTTCAAAAATAGGTACGGGCATCTCAAAGATCGTATCCGTAGGAAACGAAGTTAACACCGATTTAGTCGATTATTTAGAAGCATTTGAACACGATGACGATACCACTTGTATTGGACTTTATTTTGAAGCAGTTCGTAGGGGAAAGGAATTCATTGAATTAGTCGATCGAATAAATAGGAAAAAACCGATAGTGATCATCCCCATTGGACAAACAGACGCAGGAACGCGCTCTGCCCAGTCCCATACTGCAGCAATTACATCTCCTGGGTATGTTATTGACTCGATTTGTGAACAAACGGGAGCTATCAAAGTGCAAAATAGCATTGAAATGTTAAGTCTTCTCAACGGATTTGACTCGCTTCCCCTCCCAAAAGATAATAAAGTTGCTATTCTTACTATGGGTGGAGGGCCAGGATCTTTAATGTCCGATTTACTTGAAAGTCATGGAATGAGGGTTCCTGTACTAAGTGAAGAATTACAAGAAGAAATAAAACCCTTGCTACCTGAAACAGCTTCGACAATGAATCCGATTGATTTGACCTATAGCGACGATATGCAAAATTATCTCAACGAGGTACCAAATATCTTGTTAAAAAGCGATGAAATCGATGCGCTTATGTTTTATGGGTTAATGGGTAACGAATATTTCAAGAACCTTACAAATGTACCGGATTATATGCAGGAGAACGAAAGCGTCCAGACGATGAAAAATTTTGGTGAAATGATGGTAGACTTTTTCATTGCGCTTTTTGAAGAAATTTTAGAGTTTAAAAAAGATTATCAAAAACCAATCATATTGACGTGCTATAATACGAGAGAAGAATTATTCGTCAGGTGGTTGCAGGATCACGGAATTCCCGTTTATTACCCTGAAGAAGGCGTGTGGGTTTTAATACGAATGTGGCAATATGCAAAATTCCTCCAATCAAAGAAATAAAAAATCAACAAGATAATGTTTGGAACAACGAGCAAAAGACAGATGTTCACTCGGGTGAACGATGATATTATCTTAATTCACCAAGATTCGATGTCAAATTCAAGTAATTTCAATTCGTGCAATTGTTATTTAGTCAAAATTAATGAAAAAGATTATGTCGTGATTGATCCCGGGTGTTCAAGGTCAAAATTAAACAAAACTCTCAGGAAAAATGGAATAGAATACTCAAATTTAAAATATGCCTTAATCACGCACGGTCATAGCGATCACGTGGTGATGTTAGATCATATTCAAGAAAAGAACAACCAAATCGAAGCTTTCATTCACGGTATAGATAAAGAATTCGTCGAAGATCCAAGAGCATACATTAACACCCTTTTTGACATTGATTATATGAAGAAGAGAGAGAAGTACCAATATTTCATTGACGCAATAAATTATTATACTATACCAAACTCAAATGTCCAAGTAAGAGACAGTTTCAAAATGGTTTTTGATACGTGGGATCTAAAAGAAAGGAAAATAGATCATGTTTTTAAGGAAGGAGATATTCTACCGGGCAACTTAAAGGTCATTCACGCTCCTGGACACACTCCTGGTATGTGTCTGTTTTATAACGAACAAGATAAAATCCTATTCTCGGCAGATATTCACTTGAGTAGTGTTGGCGCAAATTTTAACGGTACTACGGCAAATTTACTTGATTTTAAAAATTCTATTAACACTATAATTAAATTGGTAGAGGATGGATCTATTGAAATGATACTTTCTGGGCATGGTAAGAATCCAATAACCGAGGATTTAAAGGAGCGGCTAAAAAAGTTCTACGAAAGCATAGTAGAAAAGGAGAATCAAGTATTAGCACTATTGCATGATAAGGATGGCATGACTGTTGAAGAAATAACTGAAGAAACTTTTAAGATCTACCTAAAAAGGTTTGATAAGTTCATGGATACAGATCACATGCAAGCTTATTTTACAGAATCTATAATCATTGCTGAGGCGTCAGAAACTATATCAAATCTAAATGTTCTCAAGGAGTTAGAGAGGCTAAACAAGGTTAGAAAAGAAACTACCGAAATTGGAGATCAATGGGTATTAAATTAACTATGACTACTTTTTAGGAATCAATATAATAAAATTACTCCCATTCTTGTAATCTCCCTTAATTTTATCTTCAATCCAAATTTTTCCATTAAAATTTGCGATAATTTTCTTCACGAGCGATAATCCAAATCCTAATCCTTTCTCTCCCTTTTCTTCTTTATACCCTTCTTTAAAAATTGTTGATTTTTTTAAATTGTTTATTCCAATTCCATTATCCCTGAATTCGAACTTCGCGTAATTGATGCCATCCTCGTGTTGTTCAGAAATTCGGATTAAAATTTTTACGATAGGATGTTCATTGTACTTAACAGCATTGTTTAAAATATTTTCAAAAACATTTAATAAAAGGTCGTTTGCTTGAACATGGAAATTATCTTCGATAGAATCAATCTTAACATCAATTATTCTGTTTTGGAATCCCTCTTGAATTAATTTTATGGCACCTTGTAAAACCTTCGAAGCATTAATTCTTTCTAAAATTAAATTTTCTTCTTCTATTTCAGAGAGCTGTCTGATATTTGATACTAAATGAGCACCTCTAACTACTTGTTCTTTCAAAATATTAATGATCTTCCTAATTTCCTCTTGCTTCTCGGGATTACCTTGATACAAAGTAAATAAAGATAATGAGGTTTTTATGTTGCCAAGGACATTGTTAATGTCATGAGTAAAGAGTTTCTTGAAGAAAGTCTCACACTCTAAAGCTTCCTTTAATTTCTCCTGAGCTTCCATGCGCGCAGTGATATCCCGCACGACAAATTCGATTAAATTCCCTCCTTCTAACTCAATAATATGCCCTTGAAAGTTAATCCAGGATTTATCTCCGTTTTTATCTATAAACGAAAATTCTACAGGTTTAATATATCCTTTAGATAATATTTCTTTAGTTTTCTCAACGCAGAAGGATAACGCTGCTGGTGAAGTCAATTCTGTTAAAATTTTAAAATTTTTATTAATAATATCCTCCTTTCTATATCCAGAGTTAGCTATGAATTTTTCATTTATATCAACAAGTATTCCTTCCATGTTCATTAGAAATATCATATCGGGAGAACTATTAAATAGATGCCGGTATTTTGTTTCTGAAGTTTTTAATTTTTCTTCAGCAGTTTTTCTTTCTGTAATATCTTGTAACGCGCTATAAGCTGCAATTTTATTATTTAGAATGAAAGTTTTACCAAGTGTTTCTACCCATTTTATCTTCCCTGATTTTGTGACAATTCGAAATGTAAATTTGACATTGTCTTCAGTTTTACCTTCTTCTTGATTTTTCAATCGCGCAAGTATATCTGGCAGATCCTCTGGATGAATTGTCTTAGTCCATTCCACAGGGGTCCAATTCAGAATTTCCTGAATGCTATATCCATTTAATTTAGTCATGCCTTCGTTTACATATTTAAACACATTATCTTGCATGATAATTATTCCCATTAAAGATTGTTCAGTAATGTGTCGATATTTTTCTTCTGATTCCCTTAATTTTTGTTCTGCTATTATTTTTTCTGTCAAATCTATAAAAGTGGTTAAAATAGCTTTCTTTCCCTTGTACAAAAATGGTTTGGAATTAATATTTACATATTTCAAATTGCCCGATTTTGTTATCAACCTACACAAGAAAAAGGGACTTCTCTCAATATTATTTTCCATTTTTTTTAATCGTTCTACTGTTATGGATCTATCCTCTGGATGAACAACGTTAATAAAAGCATTCTGTTCCCAATCTAACACCTCCGGAATGGAATATTCTATCAAATCTGCTATAGTCTCATTTAAGTATTTCACGATTCCTCCTTGAGTAATAGTGATCCCTATGAAGGATTTTTCAGTAATTTTTCTAAATTTTTCTTCAGATTCCTTCAGTTTTTGTTCCGCATTTCTACGTTCCGTAATATCGCGTGAAATTATGATCCCTTTCTTTTGTCCCTGTTTGTCGATAAATGTTCTTCCTTTAATGTCAAACCACACGTGGTGGCCATCTTTATGCCTGGTTCGCATTTCTGTCTGTGCTTCCCCCTTTTTGAACCCTTCTCTGAAAACCTTGATAACACTTTCTACATCATCTGGATGAATGCGTCTTAATGCATTTGAATTAAGGATCTCTTCATGTGTATATCCTAATATATTATTTGTGGCTTCCATATTTTGGTATTCTAGTTCAAAATTGTTATTGATTATTGAGATTATGTCATTCGCATTCTCAGCGATTAATCTAAACTTTTCTTCAGATTTCTTTTTTTCAGTAATATCTAATGTCACGCTATATGTCGCTGGTCGTCCGTTAAAATTAATTTCCTTACCATATGACTCAATCCATTTTATTTTTCCTGATTTTGTAAAAATTCTAAAGGTGATAAAAGGTGGAACATCTTTTTCTCCCGCCTCCCTCTTTTCCAAGCGAGTTTTCATTGTTATTAAATCTTCGGGATGGATTGTTTTAGACCAATCTAAAGTCGTCCAGCTCATTATCTCTTCGACTGAATATTCTGTTATCGCTGAAAATCCCTCATTAGCATATTTAAAAACATTATCCTGCATTACAACTATTCCCATTAAAGACTGTTCTGTAATGGTTCGATATTTCTCTTCAGATTCTTTTAATCTTTGGATGGCCTCCCTATATTTTTCTTCGGATACTTCTATATTTTCATCCGTCACCTTCATTATTCATACATTCTCTTCAAATATACTATAAAATACTATAAATTATGTATTACAAGAAAATACATCATATTAGTACTTGTTCAAATTAAGTATGAAGTAAGACTTATCATATTTAAAATAGAGTTTTTCATAGGTAGTCTCCCATCTGAAACGCACATTATTTACTAGGAATAGAAATACTTGAGAAATTATTAGAGTGATAATGATAGAGTGAGAGTTAGCCCTCAGTTTAGCCTTTTTTTTTGACTAATTTCTTTAATTTCTTCGCTTTTTGCGAGTGGAATTAATAAGATAAAATTACTCCCTTTTGAATAGTCACCATTAATCCTATCTTCTACCCAGATTTTACCGTTATACCGTTCAATGATCTTTTTTACAAGCGATAATCCAATTCCCATGCCTTTAACGCTCTTATCTTTTCTATTACCTTCTTGAAAAATTATCTCTTTACGAGAGTTAGGAACACCAATTCCGTTGTCCATGAATTGAAATTTACAATATATTTTATCTTGATCGTGCTCTTCGGAAATGATGATGTCTATATTTACTAGAGGATCGTTGCTATATTTCACGGCGTTAATTAAAATGTTTTCAAACACATCCTGTAAAAGATCGTTTGCTTGAACGATAATATCTTTGTTGGGAGAGTCTATATTAATGGTAACTTCTTTCTCTTGATATCCTTCTTGAACAAATTTTATTGCGTGCTCTAATATCCCCTTAATACTTGTTGATCCTAAGGAGATCTCTTGGCTTTCAAGTTCAGAAAGTCGTCTTACATTTGATACCAAGCGAGATCCTCTTACCACTTGACCGTTTAAAAGTTTTATGATATCCTTGATTTCTTGCTGTTGAACTTCGGGATTATTCTGAAAAAGCGTGAGAAGGGACATGGATGATTGAATTATTTGAAGAATGTTGTTTATATCGTGTGTAAAAAGGTCCTTATAAAAATTTTCTCTCTCGAACGCCTCCTTTAATTTCGCCTCTACTTCCTTGAGTTCTGTAACCTCTCTTAGCACTGTTACTATGCGGAGATTACCTTCTAATCTCGACATGCTTCCCTTAGAATGCACGGGGATAAAATATCCTTCTTTGTGCTTTACCCTGAAGTCCATGGAGAAAAATTGCCTGTTTTTGATTGCTTCCATCATTCCTTTTTCTACGTTTCCTCTATCTTCTGGATGAACGTAAATAAATGAGCTTGTTCCGATGATATCTTCAGGATCGTAGCCAAATAAGTCTGAACTTCGAGAGTTAATGTATGCTATCGTGCCATCTAATTCCATCTCGATGATGACATCTAAGAAATTATTAATGAGAAATGAGTTTCTTTCTTCGGAATGTTTTAACTCGTTGTTTACCAATTAGTACTCCTCTCTCATTTTTATGATATTTTGAACTCACGAGATGCCTATTCACAATTTCCTATTAACTTTAGTATAAATTAAAGAAAAAACACAAAAAAGCTTAACAATTATGTATTTTTCCACAAAAATGAAATATTGGATGGCTTAAAAAGTATTTTTTTTTACAGAATGCTCCACTAACCATAACAAAAATAAATATCGTCTTATAATATTTAACTACGATCAATCATATAATAGCAAAGACAGTATAACTTAACAGTAGTGTAAAGTAATTCACTAGAGAATTCTGAATAGAAGATTACGATGGAAAAAAGTTTTTTTGAAAATTTCAAAGAGGTTTTTGAAGAGATAAAGGAGCATGTATTAGTTCAAGGATATACAAAATCAGAAGCAAGAAAATTTGCATTGTTATTGTTAAATAGATTAATCATAATATATTTTGTTCAAAATATTTATTGGATTAACTACGACAAAAACTACATTTTACATTATTTGAATAAATACAAGGAATCAAGTAAAGATAACTCATTTTACGATAAATGGTTAGCAGAATTATTTTTTGACGAGACCGCTTACGGAGCAGTATTTGAAAAAAACAACATTGATAATTTGAAGATTGAGCTGCCTGATGATTTAATAATCAAAATTATTGAAGAATTTCTCGAAAAATATAATTTTAATATTTCAGAAGGAAGTATTCTTGATTTAGAGACTTCAATTAATCCTAAAATGCTTGGAATAATATACGAGTCTTTTATTGCTGAAGAGGAGAGAGGAAAGTCAGGGATTTTCTATACTCCACGAAGACAAGTGGATCTGATGTGTCGTTTAGCCATTCTTGAATTTCTATTAACCGACAAATATAATCCTCTACCAAATGCAAATATGAAAGAGAAATTGGGTAATTTTGTATTTTCACCTCTAAATAAGTGGACCATTGAAAAGAAAAATGAGCTTAAGACTATAAAAAAAGCTTTAGATGATGTTAAAATCGTGGATCCTGCCTGTGGTTCTGGAGCTTTCCTTGTTGGAATGTTTAATATTCTTCTAGAATTATATCAAAAGTTAGACATTGAGATTAACCTTGAACTCAAGCAAAAAATCCTGAGAAACTCGCTTTATGGTGTCGATGTTAAAGATTGGGCTGTTAGAATTGCTAAAATCCGTTTATGGTTAATGATCATCACAAATGAAGATATGAATTCAAAGGAAATGCCTATCCTATGTAATTTTCCGTTTAACTTGCATTCAGGAGATAGTTTACTTCGATCCACATGGGAGTTGAATTATCCTGAAATAGTGTTCAACGGGAGTTTTGATATAATAATCACTAACCCTCCCTATATCAGGCAAGAAGATATCGCAAAAAATTACAAAAATATGTTGATATCGCAAGTTTCAGATCGTTTTAATCTTAAAATCAGTAAAAAATCTGATTATTATGTCTATTTTTTCTTGAAATCAATTGAATTAGCAAGCGAAAAAGGAGTTATTGCTCTTCTATCCTCAAATTCTTGGTTGGATGTTCAATTTGGCTCGCAATTACGACAGGGATTGTTGAAGAACGCGCACATCGAAGCGATCATTGAAAACTTGTCAAGGAGAGCATTTGAGTCTGCCGATATTAATACAATCATCACGATTCTAAAGAAAAAGACCCCAGAAGAGCAATTTTCTGGAAATATTCGTTTCATATCCTTTTTCGAGTTATATGAAGATATTCCATATTATAGAATTTTCAAAGATATCTTAACAGGTAAGAATGATGAAAAAGCAGAAACCATCCAACTTTTCAACTGCAC
>Ga0180432_10007386_pt1 | contig 13974 bp, 11 predicted proteins | sample SS_ome_10_FD_132414 | JGI IMG/M metagenome (GOLD analysis project Ga0180432, IMG submission 132414) | Hypersaline lake sediment archaeal communities from the Salton Sea, California, USA - SS_1_MS_2 metaG | ecosystem: Environmental > Aquatic > Non-marine Saline and Alkaline > Hypersaline >...
AACCGCTATCAAATGTCTCGGTGCCATAACTTATTGATGTTGATGGGCGATTCTCAGTATCCATCGTAGGATATGTTGTGCTTGTCATTCTCCTGCGTGGGGAGGTTTCATATTGATAGTATGTACTGTCTTTATTGGCATATGCCCGTGGATTCTCATAAGAATGATCTGGGTTTGATATTTCATAAGGATTATATGTTGCACTCAAAGTTCCATCCAAATAATACCCATACGCTTGAATTATATCGTTTGTGTCATTTCTTATGTGTTCTTGAAGAGTACGTCCCCACCCATCAGCAAATACAGTACTGTATATAGTATCAGTGGATGCTCCATATGTAAAGAGTGATTTCGTTAATGTGTAGTTGGGGTTTGTGGAATTGAATGTGTCGCTTCCGCTCGGATCCCGAGAAAAATAATAAACCACTTCTGTCAGTATATTATTATCAGTATTTCTGGTTCTATAGATGCGATAATAATCATCATACTCTGTTTTTACCTTACTACCATTGGGATCCTCAACCTCAGTTACGAGCCCCAGCCACTCATCCCAGTCAGTTTGAGTAATCAGATCCGCGTCGTTATTATCTGAAGTGCCCGCAAGTCTGCGCACACCGGTTAAAAAGCGATGGTCTAATCCTGTGGCGGTAGTATTCAGATTGTTACTATTATCACCATAGTAATACTTAGTGATGCCACCTTCTCCGTCTTTTTCTACCAGCACATGGCCATATATATCAACGCTTTCTATCTCTCTAGTTACGACAGACTCATTCCATGTTACTGTTGTGTCGGACGCGGTATTAGAGCCGGTCCATATTCTATAATACCGTGGATAATAGAAATCAGGAAGGCCGCCAGATTGATCCTTATATGTATAGTCAATCTTCGTTGCTCTTATTGGAGCTGTTTTCCATGTTGTACCCAGATCCTTTACTTCCTCCCTGACCCATTCAGTCGAAATAGCAGCAAGTTGATGGGTTCCGTTAGCATTCATTCCTGCTATTCCCGATGCTGCATATGAAATAGTGCGTGTTACATAAAACTCATGGGGATCAGTCAATTCTTCATCGGGATCCACAGGAAGTGAGAATCCCCTGGGGATATAGGGACTAACTTCTGTACGGGTCCAGGAGGGAAGTCCGTTTAAGCTACTGTATGTTGTCCATGTCTGGGTTGAGACTGAAGACTGACCTTCATATACAGTGTGGCGTGTCCAGTCATATTTGCGAAAGACCGTTGTTGTATCCGCGTCCGTGTATTCAGTCTTTTCAACGAGAGTAACAACTTCCCCAACTTGTTTATATACCTTAACGCTATCCAGCATTCCAGCATTTGTACCTTGTGAGGCTGAACTCATATAGTAAATAGAGTTGCCAATACTGCCAGGAGGTGTGACTACGACACTTGTACCGGGTGATGTATAGCTGGTAGTCTCTGCCCCTGCGCCCATCATTCGATTCAGAGCAACAGCTGATATGTACCAGTTACCACTTCCATTTGAAATGTATGTATAGGTCTTTGTTCCGCCTTGGGGTGAAGTAAGTATTTCGATTGCACCGGGATTGGGAGAACTGCTCCTGTACGAGAACTTCCATCCCGGCAAACCATTGCTATCATCAGCCTCTCGTTGTTGAACGTAGTCTAGAAGTAACTTCTGGCTGTCTCCTGAGTAGTAAGAATAGTCAAAATCATAACGTGTCTTTATTGTGCCTGCCGATGATGTTTTAAGTACAAGTTCATCTAACCTTTGCATCTCATAGAATGGCACTGCCCCAGTAGGACTATTTGGATAATCAGTTCGGTTTTCACGCACAAACTCGATACATCTATCAGAAGCATCACAAGTTATTCTCTTTAGATAACTCGCTTGTGTGTATTCTTCCTCAAGCACTCCGTCATAACCAATAACATCATCATATGAAAGTTCTATCGCATTATTCCCCGTAACATCTTTTATCTCAGTAAGATCCCATCTATATGGAACTGATAATTCAATATCAGATAACTCTTCCAGTTCATCGTACAGTAATAGAACAGTGTCTCTGCGGTGACTAAATGTATATATAGTACCATCCAAATCAGTTAATGTAAACGTTGAGACATATCCGTTACCATCCGTAGTGGTTTCTACTTTCCAATATCCACGAATCTTTAATTTATAGTCATTCCCAACTTTGTACATGTTATCAATGACACCATCCCAGCAGAGAGAAAATGTGTGATCAATACTCTCGAAAGATCCCTCATCAACAACCTCAGAGATTGAACCCCAAATAAATGGAGCATCCAATCCCATCCCCATACCAACCCAAGAAGCCTGGCTTTCTTCATTGGTCGCCGTCTCGATGCCCTTCACATTGGTTGTATAATACAGAGAAACCGGGAATGAGACGCTTCCCCTACCCTGCAAAGTCATTAGAGGTATCTGGCTCGTGCCATACCCATTAAAAATGTTAACATCTCCAACAACTTGTCCAATCGCACTTCGCAAGTTACCCGGAGAATCTGGTATCCCTTCTACACTGTATTCAGGAGCCATTCGCCTGATAGGGGAAGAGGCTGCAATTAGTTCTATTAAGCACAGAAGAATGATACAAGCCTGTATTGGGAGAGGAATCCGTTTCGACATGATCATCACCTTCCCTGCAGACAGTCGTGCGGGTTATAGCTCGTCCTCTATTTGCTAAATAACCGCAAGGACCATGCCAACCGGAGAGACAGCTGTACAAGGTGATGACATACAAGCGATTACACCGATAATGCTGGATTTTTCAGATAGGTGACGACTCTCAGAGATACATCTTCAGTTTCGCTTCAACTGATTGCCTGTGAATACAATAGCCGGGAACAGCGGATGTTCACAGTGTTCACGGTCTGTTCACGGTTCGCAAGAATCACGTATCTATATATCTGATAATAGCTTGTGTATTTGCACCAGAGGCTCATACTGTCTCCGTGATTGAGTAAAATCAGCGCAACCTGTTGTCCGACACAAAGAAGAGCCAGAATGAACAAAGCGTGAACACCGTGAACAAAATTACTGCCGTGATTGTAGTTCTAATAATCTAGAATATTTCGAAACTGCTCCGATTGAAATGCCTAGAGAATCTGCTGTTCGCCGTACGTTCCCACGATAGACAGTCCAGGCATATACAAAAGCTCTGAGAAAATGTCGATCGGACAATCTACCACTATATATCTCAGTCTTGGCAAGTAACTCCTGAACTTTATCCTCAGCCGTGTATCTAAGAAAATCGAGTGGCTCAATATAGTCACTGGACACGTTGATAACAAAGTGCTCCGATGCATTTCTCAGTTCTCTGACATTCCCCGGCCAAGAGTAGTCCCTGAGATGACTGGAAGTACTTTCAGCAACAGATAAGTCCCGCTCCTTGTGATGTCTTGCCCAATACTGCAGGTAATAATTCATCAATGGCATGACATCTTCAACTCGATGACGAAGCGGAGGGATCCATATTTTGTATGTACTGATCCGGTGGAAGAGATCATGCCGAAACCTGCCTGCCTGAATCTGCATGCAAAGATTTTGATTGGTCGCCGAAATCAACCTGAGTCCAATACGCTGGGGTGTCTCAGAGCCTACCCGTATGATCTCATGCGTTTCAAGGAAACGAAGAAGAACAACTTGGGCTTTTTCGCTCAGATTTGATACTTCATCAAGAAATAATGTTCCTCCCTGAGCTTGGGCGACAATACCTTCCGTTGCCTTCATAGCTCCGGTAAAGGCTCCCTTCTCATGACCGAAGAGAACGGATTCGATGAGTGTCTCTGGGATCATTGAGCAGTCAAGCACAACGAACGGATGACCATTGAACTGGGAGCACTTGTGAATATGACGAGCGATCATCTCCTTGCCAGTCCCTGTTTCACCTTCAATAAGAACAGTTGTCGTGGCAAAGGAAGCAACTCGTTCAGCTTGAGCTACTACGTCCCTCATTGCAGTATCGACAGCTATCAGATCCGGTGGCATCATACTGAGGCGATTCCTTCTCTAAGGTACTTAGCCCTTTCCATATTCATCTTCTCCGCTCAGGTACTACCCTTCGTAGAAGAGTTGTGTCAGCCATCGATCCTGAGCGAATGCATATCGTTAGGAGACACGTTCTCATCTGAGAACACATAGCTTGTTGAGCAACGTCATTACCGAAAGCACGCTCGACTGTTGGTTGAATAGTGAGCCAGACGAGATTGCCTACTGCCGAAGAGTCACTTGCTCCATCTGTTTGACGATTAAAGGCGGAGATATTGAGGGATCGAGAGCGGCCGAGTCTGTCCAGATAAGAAACATGCGTGAAATCCCAGTCTGTCAGGACAACCATCACGTCCATTCTCTGCTGGAGATAGCTGATAAGTTCATCTCGCAACATCTCATTGCCAGCCTTCTCGATTCCTACAAGTCGGTCTGCTGTTGAGCGGGTGAGGACAGCAATGCCTGCTAGAACCAGGCCCAGCAAAGCCGTAGCGGTTACGAGCTCAATCAGTGTGAAAGCACTCTCAGTGCTCGTTCTGTGACTGTCTGCGAACATAGTACCGTGTCCCATTGAGCGCCCTGTTGCATCAGAACAGTGAGAATCCACAACGAATCCCCAGCTGTGACCACCGGTTTGTTCAGGATTCGGTATCGGTTTCCGGTAGAAAGAAGAGTGTCTATCACCAGACCTTGTTTAGATTCCCGCCCATCAGCAATCACACTGCGGAGCAGCAAGGCCGCTTCCTGCCTGACTTCGGTCCTCCGAGCAGCCACCTGCAATGAGCTTCCGGTCGTACTCAAGGCCGGGAGAATGACGAGTGCCAGGAGAACCAGGGCGGTCAGGATCTCAACCAGAGTGAATCCTCCCTCATCCTTCTGGATTCCTACCGGTATCATCGCAATCCCTCAACAACGGTTGTCTGATACTCCTGATGGGTCAGTGCCAGAGGGAACAGCGGCAGCGGATCACGCTGACCCAGAGCCTGCCATCGCCCGTGCAGAATCCAGTTGTGGTATGTGGTCGGAGGTTCGTGCTCGAAGGTCTCCCCGATTTCAGCCCACCCCTGAAGTGATCCGAGCATTTGCAGGGAACCCTGCACATAGATGGCACCACGTACAGAACTGGAAGGATCCACGAAGACCAGACCTGATGTTTCCTGATCAAGGATTGCACTCCATCCCGGTTCATGAATAACACCCACCATGCCCTCGACCACCGAACCGTCATGCAGGGAAAGAACCGACTCTCCACGCCAGCCTCTGTTTCCCGCCATGACAAGCGATGGCCAGTCGAGATGTGATTCAGATATCGAAATTGCTCGTTCAGAGAGTATCTGACCGATAATTCGTGAACCTGCCTCAATCACCACACCTTCCCGGGCATAGACACAAACCGGGGACAGACCCCAATCACCCTGAAGGCAAAGTTCTCCGAGAACGATGACTGTATGTACCGGATCTCCGTCACGAGACTCCGGTATGCGAGATAAGGTTACAGAACTGGGGTACAAGGCGATACTTGGGGGAAGTGCCTCGGGATTCTCCTCCCATCTCCGGATTGCCTCCCTGAAACCATCCCAGATATCACAGTTTTCAAATCCATTTGCGCCTCTGATATAGGCCGGTCGCGGTTGGGCGAAGTGCCGCCCTTTCCAGGGGCGGATCATGATACTGTCCGCGACAACGACCGATCCGCGGATATCGGCCTCGTGCGCCAGAACGAGCGGCATCCTGTTGGAGCGCACATAGAGGACTGATCCCGGCTGGGGACGACGCTCTCCGGCCAGAACAATCCGGGAAAGTGAAGTGTTCTGTCCTGCCTGAGGCAGAGAAATTTCTGCAACCGCCCAGAGCCCCCACCGACGGACTCTTACTCTGTACTCTCTATCAGGCTTGCCCACTGTAATAGTTGTATCCCGAACACTCTCCCACCCTCGTGGGAGAAATCCGGGCTTTTCCTCCAGCTGACGACATACCTCATCAAGTGCGAGAGTTGTCTCGAACGAGCGGCGGGCGGCAGCGACGGACCTGGTACGATGCATGATGAAACCAGCTGCAATCATTGAGCAGAGAAATCCGATGCCGGCAAGCCAGAAGACAGTGATGAGCGCAAAGCCCCTCTCATTCATTCTCCGAGCGGATCGAGTCATATCCGGTCGTGCACCCTTCATCGTTTCTCCCCTTGCCCTCGACCGGGGATCAGACTCAGAGTTCTTTGCGAGCGGCCGCGTCTGAGCCTGACCTCCACCTCACTCACCTGATCCAGAATGACTCCTTGCCACTCCTCGCCTTCCAAAATCATCGCTGTAAACCGGGAAGAAGCATCACGCAGAATGGCTCCCCGCTTTCCACGGGAACAGAAAAGCCCCAGGAGTTCAAAGCCAGCAAGGGAGTCTTCATCTGCAGTTGTAGAAACAGCCGACTCCTGTCCATGAGGCTGTGCCGTATGAATCCGGCGGATCACAGGCAGAGGTGAAGACGCCCAGGGAAAGGAATGTGAATACTGATCTGATCCCATCTGTGGTTGTGCGAGCGAAAGAGTACTTGATGCTGGATGATGCGTGATCAGATGCAAGTTGTTGAGCCAGATCATGCAGGCGCAGATACCAAGTATCACTTCTGCCAGGCGGCGCCATGTTGTGCCCGGGCCGATCACGGCAGCACCCCTTCCACGATCCAGCGGCCTCCTTCTTCCTGAACCTGTCCGGGAACAATGGATACTGAGGTAACCAGGAAATGGGCTGAACCTCTCTCCAGACCTCTCAGGAACTCTGCTACCGAATTTGCTTCTCCCCGCATGAGAATCCGGGCGCGTCCGATACCACGTTGACCGGAGGCTGGAGCCGTGATCTCTTCAACCTGCAGAGTCAACCTGTCGGGATGTCGTGCAAGAACGCTCAGGAGTCGATTGAGGGTCGGGTGTTGTGTGGGTTCCACTTCAAGGACGGACTCATCATGTGTGGCAGCAGTACTTGCCAGCACCGACTCGGCGTATTGGACTTCATTCTCAATGGCTCTGATCTCTCCACGAAGCGAGAGGACCGGCCAGAGAGTAAGCAGCGACCTGCTCCAGCCCCAGATCCCGGTGAGAATAAGAAGAAAGCATACTGCCCACCGGATCAGAACAGCTGTCTGCTTCTTCAACTTCCTCATGCTAGCGGTCACTCCCGGACGTGAGCGATACTGTCCCGCCAATCTGCATGATCTCCCCGGGGCCGGCAGAGAATCGCACGGGATCGTCGTCATGTTCGATCCTCACCGGACCCAGTCCGTTTTCTTCAAGGGCCTGCACAAGATCACGGAGTGAGCCGTTCGTGAGATTTTGAACGTACAGAGACCACCGGAACTCTCGTGGAAGGTGGGGATTACCCATGTCCAACGGCTGATGCCAGGCTGCCTCCATACGCATGACCTGACCCGTTCGGACACCTTCACTCAGTACGTGAACACAAACCCAGGAAGCCCATCCTTCCAGAGCCCTGATCTGGTCAAGGGAACCGATCGCTGTAGTCGGAGAATCATCAAGCAAATTCCGGTGATCGAGCTCTGACCGCACCTGCTCTATCCGTCTTTCATACCCCGACAGCCGGGACTGAAGCTGGATTTTAGTATGTGCAAGCACCGAGGAGAGTCCCCAGCCGACAGCCGCAAGAAGCATGAGACCGACGAAGAGACTCCATGACGGCATGACAGGAGTGATGAGGAACGGGATAGGGAGAGGGCTTCGGACTTCAGGGAAGAAACAATCAATGCTCCAGGCAAGCTTGAGACGGGGAAGGAGACGTTGAATCAGACGGAGCCACTTCCGACCACCCTTCCTCAGCGTATGTACCGGTAGCGTGGATCGCCGTAGTGTGAGTTCCCCGGGGATGAGGACACACCCATGATCGTCTGCCGAGTACTCAAGGTCGAGCTGGCCATCCTCATCGTACAGTGCAGCCCATGTCAATCCAGACGGGTCAAACGCCGTCGACAGTTCCTCAGAACACCGACTGTATTCGAGAGTGCCATCGGTACGAGGACGTATGAGAATCCGGTCACCCATTACATATCCCCATCGGGTGGGATGACAGCACCCTCATCACCGTAGTAGACGTGTGGTGTGAGATAGATCATGAGTTCGGAAGTAGTCGTGGATTGCACCTTGGAAACGAAGAGTTTACCGAGGAGCGGTATCCGCCAGAGCAGTGGAAACCGTCTCTCCTGCTCGTTCTCCGTCTCCTGTACAAGCCCACCCAGGATGATGGTTTCACCGTCTCTCAACCTGACCGTGGTATCCACAATGCGGTGATTGATCGTGGGGGGAACTTCAGCATTCAATGTACCCTGGGGAGTATTGAACTCCGGCCGGATCTGCGTGATGATCTCGCCCGTTGTCGTGACCCAGGGAGTGATCTGAAGCAGCATGTTCGCTTCAATGGTTTCGAACTGCTCGCTGATGCGGGTCTGGACGGTTTGCTGGGCAAAAGTCGTTTCAGATCGGATGAGGAAGTACTGCGTCGTTCCCACAGTGAGTGTGGCCGGGCTGCCATTCAGGGTAGCAAGTTGCGGGCGGGAACGGATCCGCACCCTGCCCTCCTGTTCAAGAGCCCGGAGCCGGATGTAGAAATCATCAGGGAGATGGCTGACGATGGGCAGATGATCCTGAATCGAGAGCTTACCGGTGATGTAAGTGCCCCGGGTCTCCACATCCACCTCGGGGAAGAACGTCTGGGCATAGGTCGTATCGCGGGGTGCACCAACTCCGATATCCAGACCGAGTTCAGAGCCGACCTCATCGTAGAAATCCACCACCAGAGTCTCGAAGAGGATTTGCGGCAGGGGATGGTCAATCGACTGAATGAAGGCTTCAACCGCATTCAGAGCCGAGGGGGATCCTGAAGCCAGCACCCCGTTCTGCTCCGCAATCATCTCCAAAGTGGCTTTCTCTTTTATTGTCTCAGGCAGCCTATCAATGAGCCCCTCCACCTTGAGATGCTTGAGTTGTATGAGACGAACCTCGCCAAACTCAACGAGATCGGCGTTACCAACCAGTAGAGACTGCTCTTCCAGCCGAATCCCTAGTCCTGTGCCGACAAGGAGCAGTTCCAACGCCCGCATGGCCGGGATGTTTTCAGCACTCGCCGTGACTTCACCTTCTACCTGACCGTAGAAGAAGACATTCCACTCAAGCACCCGTGCCAGCTGTCTGAGTACCTGCTCAAGCGGAGCTTTCCGGAGACTGAAAGTGACGAACCCACCATCCGCATAGAGTTCGAATTCCTGCTCACTCTCCCGGGCTTTCCTTTCTCGTACGAGAAAGATCCCCGGGCCCTGGCGAACCATTTCCAGATCATGAGAGCCGAGCAGGGCCCGAATCCCTGCTTCCGGTTGAGAGGTTGAGATGAATCCAGAGAGCTTTCGCTGTCCCATATCACCGGGGAGCAAGGTCATGATCCTGCGTCTTGCCAGAGCAGATCCAAGACTGTCGATTCTCACATCACGCGCTTCGAGTTCCAGCCGGCCCATTTGCCAGGAAATATCGAGCTTCTGCTCCCGATCGGATTCCTGCCTGCGCCTGATGTGCCGGATATCTCCCCTGCGCTCAATAACGAGCGGGTATGCACTGGCCAGGTGCCGGAATAAGTCCTCAGCCGTGATCGAATCCAGATGAAGCGTGATCGGGATATCCAGATTCTCTTCGACTGTCAGATTGATGCCGTAGAGCCGGGCCAGACCCATGAGTGCAGTACCGGCTGGAGCCCCTTCCAGTTCGACATTCTGAAAGAGGATCGTATCGGGAGAAGCCGGAAGAGTTGACTGCTGGGCCTGGATATTCCCTATCCCCAGAAGAACACACACGATGGATACTGAACTGACTGTCTTAAGCATGATTTTTCCCTATTGATCCTGCAGTGAGAACCTGGATCAGGACTTCCTGTGCAGCCACCATTCCCCGGTTTACGAGGTCCAGACCCTGATCAAGCAGCGGAACGAGACCTTCCGAGCGTGCGATATCATCCAGCCTGGCTGATGAGGCATTGTTTCGAATCGCCTCCTGTATCGAGGAGCTGACAATCAGGGTCTCATAGATACCTGTTCGGCCTGATACACCGGTTCCCCGGCACTTCTCACACCCTGCCGATATTCGAGGCTCATTTGAGATCGACTCTGACAGGTCATACTCGGCAAGGATCTGCAGTCCCGCGGGATCATCTCTGATGCAATGTGGGCAGAGAGTGCGGAGAAGACGTTGTGAGCACACGAGTGAGAGAGAATCAGCCAGGAGGTACGGTGGAATACCCATGTCGAGCATCCGCAGGATCGATCCGACAGCGTCATTGGTATGCAGAGTACTCAGAACGAGGTGACCGGTGAGGCTGGCCCGGATACAGATCTCAGCAGTTTCCAGATCACGCACCTCACCTACGAGCAGTACATCGGGATCCTGACGAAGGAAGGAGCGCAGAACAGATGCGAACGTCCGGTTCACCTTCGTGTCTACTGCCACCTGAGTGACACCGGCGAGTTCATACTCCACCGGATCCTCGACCGTCATGACGTTACGCTGATCCCGATCGGTGGATTTCAGAAGCGTATAGAGCGTCGTGGATTTCCCACTGCCGGTCGGCCCGGTTACCAGAATGAGACCGCGTGATCTCTCAGCTGCGGTTTCAAGAGCAGCACGCGTACGACCATCCATGCCAAGACCGGCCAGTGACTCCGGGAGCTTGGAAGGATCGAGCAATCGGAGTACTGTCTTCTCACCATGGGCTCCAGGGACGGTTGATACCCGGATGTCGACTTGTCCCCCTCCATTCGCCCAACGGATTCTTCCATCTTGAGGACGTCGCTTCTCGGTAATATCAAGATCCGCAAGGGCTTTGATATGGGTTGTAATGCGTGGTTGCAGTTCTGGCTCATATTTCTCTTCAGCAAGAAGAGTACCGTTGTGACGGACGCGCAGGGCGTACTGATCCGGGCCTGGTTCGAAGTGGAGGTCGCTCGCACCTGCCTCAATTGCCACATCAATAGCCTGGCGGACAAGCTGTGGTACAAGAGACTTCAGGGAGGAGCTGACTTGGTGTACACCCTGCCCCTTCTGTAGCGAAGGCAGTCCGACGGACGAGAACCAATCCTCTTGAAATCTAAAGCTCATAAGTCAAATCCGGTCTATCAACAGCAGATTCAACCAGGTGCCAGATAGAGCTGCGTATGGCCGAGAGGAATTCAGTCTACAACAGAACCATCGAACAATTGCGGGACCATATTGAACAATTTAGGGACGTCCTCTAAGATATTGTGTGACTCGGTATTCACACGTATTGCAGCAATAGGCACTTAATGATTATTGACTCTGGAGCATTATCCATCCTTGTGGCTGATGATCAGCCATCAATTTATGACTTCGTACAGATGCAACTGGGTGATCTCCAGGATATTGAGATCGCCTATGTTCAGACGATTCCTGACCTGCACAGGGAAATCAGCTCAAGGCAATATGATCTCTTGCTGCTTGATGTTCATTTTCCTGAAGGGAATGCACTCAATGAGATCCCTACGATTCGTCGGACCTGCCCATCAACGTGCATTGTTCCGTTGACAGTCGAGGGTGATCCCGACTTCATCGCAATACACTCATCGATGGGAGTAGATGGCTGGATTCCCAAGGGTACCCATGCAGGGAAACGTCTGTTTCTCACGGTGCAACGCTTTCGAACTGAAAGAGGACTGAATCCCAGCTTTGTCTATTGTCTTGCATCGCACATTCCCCATGTGTGTGTCTCGTTTCACTCGACTCAGGAGCCTCTTTCAAGAGTCCAAAAGGAATGTCTTTACCGTGTCATCACCAGCCTCCCATATTCCCCCGACAGACATGCCCTTTCTGTCTTTGCCGATCAGATGCACATCAGCCCGACCTCGATCGTCAAGTTCATGAAACGGCGGAAGTTGCCATCCCTGTCCAGGCTTCATCGAACATTGTGCGCAGCTCTGGCCATCGCTCTGCAATGGACGAACTCAGAACTCTCACTCGAACAGATAACAGAAATGGTTTCGAACTATGCAGCCGGTGCTTTGAACCGGGCTGTACGTAAGCTGTTTCATACGACCTTGCCTGCTGTCCGAAACCTGAGGAATATCGAAGCTCTCTCCTCACAGAGGCCGTTGCCCGTACGATTCATTCACCAGGAAAGTTCACGGGGTAGAAGTGTCGAGAGCTATCAGATCATCATTCAGGTTGAGCTCGACTGAGTAGTACTATGAGATCCGTCGCAACTACCAGATGTACGGTGCCGATTGTCTAACTCCATACTGAGGGTATCAAGGAGGGATCGCCAAGAAGTATAAAACTTACACATAGAAGAAACATCCGAAGTAGGAAAAGAAAGCAGCCTAGAGCGAGAACCTGGCGGAGGCGAGTGTCAGGTAATTACCATCACTGTACATTCTAACGCACCTCTGCTTAGCGAGGAGCCTATAATTGATTAGCTTTATCGGACAACAGTGGATTCAGGCATATCATCAAATAGTGTCTTTCCCCTTATATACTTATATATCTTGTTCAGGTGTCGCACTACTCTATTACTCAATGATATATTATATGATGTATTAAGCAATGTGGCCTGAAAACATATTGTTTGAGCAGAGGCGATAACATCTATATCATCGATTACAGAATAATAATTTACTATCTGTCTATTAGTATTATTATATTGCCCAACATCAGTTCGATTTGCAGAGACCAGATGAATGATATAGATATCATCAATTATTAATGCTATTGATTCCCCTGATATCAACACATTATCTCTATAGCTTACATTGATATGGATATTATATTTAATTGAGTCATTATTATCATAATATATCATGATAGTTGACCAAGGATAAGAACTTACATTGGACGACAATACAACCCCTTCTATGCCACCATCCAGAGATATACTGGGTTCATGATAATATGTCATAGAATATCCACAACTATTAATAACCATCATTAACATGCTATAAAGTGCCAACAATCTATTATTCATGGTAGTATTACCCATCCGGTGTCATCTTCCAATATTTGATTCCAGACTATGAATTCCTCAATTGTGAATTGCCGCAATCTTAATAAACCTGGGTGCCAAGGAAATTGGGGATAATTATATGTTTCAGGATTAAAGGCAGTATCAGGGGAATCTGGACCATGGTATGCAAAATGCATACAGTGTAGACCACCTTCGTGTAACATGACTGCGAATATTTCGGAAGATCCACTGTTCCAAAAATCCGCGCAATAGCAATTACCAAAAGGATTTGAATACCCTAAAAACACATCACTGGTCGCCCCCCAAATTGTCAAACCTGATGCCCATGATAGATGATAGTCGATCGACTCAAGCACTTCAGGATCAAGAGGCGCAGTCCAATATGCGTTCTCCATTTCATACAAATTATTCCTAACCGCTTCAGCATCATAGGCAGAAAGCAAATGACTATCTTCTACATTTTCAAAGAATGGTCCAGTCATTTTTGTTGAATTATCAGTCCCAAACATAGCAGCCCTTGTGTCACGAGTACGGAAGTAATAGGACCATTCAAGACTCCAGTCAATTATAGTGTTGCTTGCATCCATGAATGGTATTCTTCCGCCATAGGCGTAGGAATTGCCTGTGTAATAATCGCTCGCGTCTCTTCCGATTGAATATTCAGGATATTGTGATGAAAGACCTGTTGGATCTGCAAACATGATTGGATTATTAAACCCATACGAATACGGATTCCACCCCTCTCGCACCGGATCAGGAGACAGGAACCGTCCCGTTTTCGGCTTATAGAACCGAGCATCGAAGTAGTAGTAGTTGATCCCGTGCTCGCTATCGAACTCCTTCGCAATGAACCTGAAACGGCTGTCTGCATCTGAATCAACAGTACTCCTCAGTGGATATCCGAAGGGGAAGTAATCGTAGCCGGCGACTGCTGTACCGCTTGCATTCGTCACGGCCCTGATACTC
>Ga0180432_10007387_pt1 | contig 13970 bp, 9 predicted proteins | sample SS_ome_10_FD_132414 | JGI IMG/M metagenome (GOLD analysis project Ga0180432, IMG submission 132414) | Hypersaline lake sediment archaeal communities from the Salton Sea, California, USA - SS_1_MS_2 metaG | ecosystem: Environmental > Aquatic > Non-marine Saline and Alkaline > Hypersaline >...
AGATTCCGTGCCCCGCCGGCCAGGGTGGCCAGGGTCTGCTCGTGCACCTCGTCGCGCAGGTCGTCGCGGGCCATCGGTCCCACGTCGGTTTCGGGATCGAGCGGATCGCCGACCCGGCGGCTCTTCATCTCTTCGACATAAGCGTCGGTGAAGCGATCGAGGATCTTCTCGATCACGATGAACCGCTTGCCGTTGATACAGCTCTGCCCGCTGTTGATGAGCCGGGCTGTGACACAGGCCGGAACAGCGTGCTCCAGGTCGGCGTCCTCGAGCACCACGTAGGGATCGCTTCCGCCCAGTTCCATGACGGTCTTTTTTAACATTTGCCCCGACTTGCCGGCCACCGCCACACCGGCCGGGGTACTCCCGGTCAGAGTGGCGGCCCGTACCAGGGGATGCTCGATCACGGCGTCGACCCGGCTCCCGGGGATCAGGAAGGACGTGAAAGCCCCTTCGGGGAAACCCGCCTCGTGGAAGACCTCGGCGATCGCCAGGGCGCAACCGGGCACGTTGCTGGCGTGCTTGAGAATCCCGACATTGCCCGCCATCAGGGCCGGCGCGGCGAACCGGAAAACCTGCCAGAAGGGGAAGTTCCACGGCATGACCGCCAGTACCACCCCGATCGGACGAAAAGCCACGTAACTCATGGTGGCGGTCGAGGCCTTGACCTGCGGTGCGAGCTGTTCCTCGGCTTTCTCGGCGTAATAGTCGCAGACCCAGGCGCACTTCTCGGCCTCGGCGGTCCCCTGGCTGATCGGCTTGCCCATCTCCAGGGTCATGAGCCGGCCGTATTCCTCTTTATTATCCCGCAGCACACCGGCCGCTGCGTGCATCAGTTCGGCCCGTTCCGCGAAGGTCGTCTCTTTCCACTCCAGCCAGGTCGCGTGCGCTTTCTCGATCCCGGCTTCGACTTCGCCCGGTGGGGTTTCGGCATATTCGCGGATCAGTTCGCCGGTGGCGGGATTGATAGCCTTCATGATTCTCCCCTGCCTGAGTGTAGTGAGAGTGAACCGGTGGCGCCTGTGATCAGTTCATCTTATTCTTATCAGGCGCAGAGCCGGCAATACAAACGCTTCGCGCGGAACTCCGGCCGGGCGTCGCGCGAACGTCACGAGACGGATAAACGTCGGGTGCAGCATCGCCACCACGCGTTGAAAGGAATCGACCGACCATGCCCTTTGATCGAACCGTTTCTGCAGGCAGTAGTCCTCTTTCACGCCTCCGACCGATCATTATCGCCGCAACCATGTTGGCGATCCTGTTGCCGGGCGCCGTATCGGCCCAGCGGCAGACCGGCGATCGTCACGAGCGCTACCGTCAGGAGAAAGCCCGGCGGGATGCCAAGTTCCGCGAACTCTACGACGGCGTGCTCGACATGCAGAAGACCGTCTACGCCAGCCGGATCGGAGAACTGGAAATTCCGGTCTACGTCTTCCAGCCGCTCGAACTGCGCGGCGATCGCGGCCACGCCGCGCTGATCTGGGTGCACGGCGGAGTGCACGGAGATCTCGATCCCGAGCACTACGCTCCCTTCATACGCGAGGCGGTCGAGCGGGGCTACGTGGTCGTGGCGCCCGAGTACCGGGGCAGTACCGGTTACGGGCAGGAACATTACGACGCCATCGATTACGGCGGGTACGAGGTAGATGACGTTCTCACAGCGGTCGATTTCATCCGGGAGACGATGCCGTACGTCGATCTCGAACGGCTGGGGATGATCGGCTGGAGCCACGGCGGTTTCATCACCCTGCACTCGATCTTCCGCGAGCAGCACACGTTCCGCTGCGCCGCGGCGATGGTGCCGGTGACCAACCTTGTCTTCCGGCTCTCATACAAGGGACCCGGCTATACCAGTTACTACACCAGCCAGGAACGGATCGGCGGCGCGCCGCACGAGAAGCGGGAGATCTACATCGAGCGCAGCCCGGTCTACCACGTCGACCGGCTCGAGATCCCGCTCATCGTACATGTGACCCGCAACGACCAGGACGTGAACTTCGTGGAATGCGAGATGCTCATCGACGCTCTGGAGCACAAGAAGCCGTTCCTGGTCGAGACGAAAATCTACGACGATCCGCCCGGAGGACACGCTTTCAACCGCCAGGTGGAGACCGACGGGGATTACGGCCGCAGGTTCAGCCGCGAGCAGCGGGATTCGTGGAACCGGATCTGGGCCTTTCTGGAATGGCACCTGCTCCCCTACCAGGATGCCGCCGGCGAGATTTACGACTGAATCGCAGCACCTCCCGGTCGCGCCGCCGGACCGGATTGGGGGCTGACACCGGGTCGATCAACTGCTGCAGCCGGTTCTGATACAAAACCGAGCCCCGCGCTCATCTGAGCACGGGGCTCGCTCTGTTGGTGCCCGAGGCCGGATTTGAACCGGCACGGGATTTCTCCCACTGCCCCCTCAAGACAGCGTGTCTACCATATTCCACCACTCGGGCAAAGTGTCTGCGCTACTGTCCCGAACCGCTGGTGTCGGGGGGGGTGGTACCGGGCTGGGCGAGATCACCCGCCGGTACGTCCGCCGGGGTGGCGCCGGGCAGGAGCGGCAAACCCGTCGTGGGAATCGCCTGCTCTTCCTGACCGGAGGCATCGAGTACCGCACTTCGGCCGCCCTCACGCACAGTCGGACCGACCATCGTCATGATGACCGCCAGAGCGAGAAAGGCCGTGCCCAGCCAGGTGGTGGACTTGCTCAGGAAATCGCCCGCCCCCCGGCCCCCGAACATCGCCGTTCCGAGCTGACCGCCCCCGCCGAATGCCCCGCCGAGACCCTGCCCCTTCGAATCCTGCAACAGGATGACGATCATCAGCAGAACGGCATCGATGACGAACAGTACGAGCAACAGGTTATACATGATCCACTTCCTGGCCTGCTTTTAGTGTTACAGAATATGTAAGTTAAACAGATTTTACGATGGCGGCAAATGAATCGGCCTTCAGGCTCGCGCCACCGACCAGGGCGCCCTCGATGTCGGGCTGGTTCATCAGTTCGGCCGCATTGTCGGGTTTGACGCTGCCGCCATACTGGATCCGCATCTTTCCGGCCGTTTCGATGCCGAAGAAATGACTCAGCCGGGCCCGGATGAAGGCATGGACCTCCTGGGCCTGTCCGGGTGTTGCGGTCCGTCCCGTTCCGATCGCCCATATCGGCTCATAGGCGATGACCAGGGTCTCGGGATCGTCGATCTCGAGCCCCTCGAGTCCTCCGTCGAGCTGGGTCGAGACGACGGCTTCGGTCTGTCCTGCCTCACGCTGCTCCAGGGTTTCTCCGACACAGATGATCGGTACCAGACCGTGAGCCAGGGCGCTCTTCGCCTTGCGGTTGACCAGTTCGTCGGTCTCGGCAAAGTACTGCCGCCGCTCCGAATGCCCGAGAATGACATGGGAGACGCCGAGACTGCGGAGCATGACGGGGGAGATCTCGCCGGTAAAGGCTCCCTCATCCTCGAAGTGCATGTTCTGGGCTCCGAGCTGCAGACCGCTGCCCTGGAGCACCTCACCAACCGGATAAAGCGCGGTGAAGGGCGGACAGAGGACGACGTCCACACTGCGTACATCGGAGACCAGCGGGACGAGAGACATGGCCAGATTGACCGCTTCGTCTCGCGTTTTGTACATCTTCCAGTTTCCGGCCACGATGTATCTACGCATTAATGAACCTCAGTATTTTTTAATGTTCTCCAGTAGTTCTTGATGCTCTTATTCAGCTTTTTTCGGTTAAAGCTGATACTCCTGGCAACTCTTTGCCTTCCAAAAACTCCAAACTGGCACCCCCGCCCGTGGAGACATGGGTCATTTCCCGCTCCAGACCCGCCCGGACAACGGCGGCCGCCGAATCGCCGCCCCCGATGACCGAAACGGCGCCGTCGGCCGTCGCGTCGGCGATCATCCGGGCCACGTCAAAGGTGCCGCAGTCAAAGGGCGGTACTTCGAACACACCCACCGGGCCGTTCCACACGATGGTGCCGGCCCCCACGATCATCTCCCGCCAGTCAGCCAGCGTCCGGGGACCGATATCGTACCCCGCCATATCACGCGGCACGGCGTCGGCCGGAACCGTGACGGTTTCGACATCTTCGCGCAGATCTCTGGCGGCAACGATATCGATCGGCAGCCTGATCGGCGCTCCCTCGCCGGAGCGTGAGGCCTCCAGCAGAGCGCGGGCCATCTCGATCCGGTCTTCATCCACCAGACTCCCGCCCACGGAGTAGCCGCAGGCAACCAGGAAGGTAAAGGCCATACCGCCGCCGATGAAGAGTTCGTCGACCTTCCACTTCAGGGATTCGATCACGTCGATCTTGCCGCTGATTTTGGCGCCGCCCAGAATCGCATAGAAGGGCCGCCCGGGATCGGTGAGCGCTTCCCCCAGATAGGTGAGTTCCCGGGCCATCAGGTAGCCGGCGGCACATTCGGCGAAGTGCGCCGTCACTCCCACGGTCGAGGCGTGGGCTCGATGCGCCGAGCCGAAGGCATCGTTGACGTACAGATCGCCCAGCTGTGCCAGGCCGCCGGCAAAACCGGGATCGTTGGCTTCCTCGCCGTCATGAAAGCGCAGGTTCTCGAGCAGGATGACCTCACCATCGGCGAGGGTATTCACCGCCGCTCTGACCTCGTCCCCGATGCAGTCTTCGAGAAAGCGGACCGGGCGACCGAGCAGCTCGCCGAGCTCGGCGGCCACGGGTTTCAGGCTCATGGCCGCGTTGCGCTCTCCCTTCGGACGGCCCAGATGGCTCATCAGCACCAGCCGACCGCCCCGGTCGATCAGGGTCGCCAGGGTAGGCAGGGTGGCGTCGATGCGGGTGGTGTCGGCCACCTTGCCGTCTTCGAGCGGTACGTTGAAGTCGACCCGTACCAGAACCCGTCGTCCCTGTACCGCAAGGTCATCCACCGTCAGCTTTCCGAATGCCATCTTTGTCCCGGTCTCCCGTTGAGGTGCCTCGCGCCTCGTGGCCCGTGGTTCGCGGCTCGCGGCTCGCGGCCCGTGTCTCGCGGCTCGTGGCCCGTGGCTCGTCAGGCGTTACTAGCCCCCGATGCGGCCGACGACATCGCAGACACGGTTCGAGTACCCCCACTCGTTGTCATACCAGCTGATGGTCTTCACCAGGTCGGGTTCGATCACCATGGTCGCCAGCGAGTCGAAGATCGAGGAATGCGGGTTGCCGATGATATCGGTCGAAACGAGAGGCTCGGTCGAATACTCCAGAATCCCCTGCAGCGGACCGGCCGCGGCCGCCCGGAAAGCGTCGTTGACGCTCTCGACCGTAGCGGCCGAATCCAGCCTGACGGTGAGATCGACCATCGAACCATTGGCCACCGGTACCCGGACCGCCATCCCGTCGAGCTTGCCGTCGAGAGCGGGAATGATCTGTCCCACCGCACGTGCCGCACCGGTCGAGGTCGGAATGATGTTGATCCCCGCCGAACGGGCCCGTCGCAGATCGCTGTGGACCAGGTCGAGGATGTTCTGGTCGTTGGTATAAGCGTGGATGGTGGTCATGATCCCGCTCGCGATGCCGAAGGTGTCGTGAAGGATCTTCGCCACCGGAGCCACGCAGTTGGTCGTACAGGAGGCATTGGAGACGGTTTTCACCTCGTCGGTGAGCACGTCGTCGTTGACGCCGAGCACGATCATGGCATCGAGATCACCCTTGGGCGGCACGGTCAGGACGACCTTCTTCGCCCCGCCCTCCAGGTGCAGGGCGACCTGCTCGGGCTTGCGGAAGATACCGGTCGATTCCACGACCACATCCACGCCCAGATCGGTCCAGGGGAGCTGGGCGGGATCGCGCTCGCTCAGGACCGCGACTTTCTCCCCGTTGATGACAAACCCATCCTCGGCAACCTCGACGGTGCCGGGGAAACGGCCGTGTACCGAGTCGTATTTCAGCAGGTGGGCCATGGTCGGGGCGTCGCTGATGTCGTTGATGGCGACGAATTCGTATCCCTCGCGCTCGAATCCGGCCCGAAAGACGAGGCGGCCGATCCGCCCGAAACCGTTGATACCGATACGGATACTCATCGCTGGTTTTCCTCCTCCTGATTCCGGGCGCCGGGGCCCGAATCTGAACTGGCTGGAAACGCCAGTATACGAACCCGAGTGGCAATTCAGTAGCGGGTTTTCGATAAGATCGTCATGGCCACCGCCGCCGCAAGTACTCCGACCGGCTTTAGTGCCGCCAGTGCCCGCCGGGCTGCGGCGAGAGTGGCACCGGTGGTCACGACATCGTCTATCAGAAGCACCCGCAGGCTCCGCACGCGCTCCCCCTCCGGCCCCACAGCGAAGGCCCCTTCGATGGCCTGCAGGCGTTCCCGTCGCCCTGCCTGTTTCTGCGGCGGCGTGTTTGCGACCCGCTTCAGGGCCCGGGCTGCAACCGGCCGCTCCAGGACCTGCCCGAGCAGGCGGGCGAGGACTTCGGCCTGATTGTAACCGCGTTCGCGCAGCCGGGCCGGGTGCAGGGGCACGGGCACGAGGATCTCGGCGTATTCCGCGAGTCCTGCGAGACTCAGGACAGTCATGAGTTCTCCGGCCAGTGGCTCGAGGAGAACCGGTCTGAGAGTTGACTTGGCGGCCGGGACGAGCGCCGTCAGGGGAGGCTCGTAGGCACAGGCGGCGATGACCGGCAGACCCTCAACCACCCGGGCGCGGGGTTCGAGACGGACCTGACGCATGGCCTCGATACAGGCTTCACAGATCAGCCCCCGTTCTTCATCACCTCCCGGGATCGTTTCACCGCACCCAGGACACCGGGCCGGGAAAAGAACATCGAGCAGATCGGTGACGATCCGGGACACTAGCGGCAGACGCATGATCCCCCCCGCGGGGAGCGGTCAACGGATGGCGGGGGCCTGACGGGGGATGACCGGTACAGGGGGGCGACCGGTACAGGGGGGGCGACCAGTACAGGGGGGTAACCGGACGAATGCCATCATACCAGTTCCAGCCGTCGCAGGGAAAGCCCGGTTTCACACATACCCCGGTGTGAATCGCCGGGGGGATCCTGAGAATCAGGCCGGAGTTCAGTCTCCCAATCCCGGCCCGGGCACCCGGACGTCACCTTCGCGGACCGTGACGCCGGCACTGTCGAGGTATTCCAGGATCGGGATGATGTACTTGCGGGTCAGGCCGCCGGTCAGATCGCGAAGTTCGGGTACGGTGAGTTCGTCACGGGCGGCGAAGTGCTCTCGGATGAGGTCGACGATGCGTTCGTGCCCGGCCCGGCCGAGATAGAGTCCGTTCGGATAGCGCACCACGATCCTCTGCCCCGTCAGGGCTTCGAGCAGTTCCCCCGCGGCAATCTTCCCCGATCCGGCCCGTTCGAGAGCGGCGGTCACGAGCGGTTCGAGTTCCTCCTGCTCCATCGGCGTGATGCCACGCTCGTCGAGGGCGGTGCGGACCGCCTCGACCGCTTCGGCCAGCGGACCCTCGAAGGAAATCGAGAAATCCCTCCGGCGCCAGAAGGGCGGATCACGCGAGACGAGTTTGTTCTCGCGGGCGTTCTCGAGCGCCGCGGTCAGCCCCCCGCAGTCGGGGGGCACGCCGAGTTCGGAAGCCAGGGCCTCGGTGGTCAGACCCCGTCGCAGGGGGTGAGCGTCGTGGGCGGCTTCGAGCGAATCGACGATCCGGGTCACGGCTTCAGCAACCGCTTCCTGATCGATGAGTACCCCGTTGCGCACCAGCCAGCCCTCGGTCTCGGCTGTATCGAGCAGCGCGCCGGGTGTGAGCGCCGAACGCGTGGCGGCCTCTTCGACCGGCAGCCCTTTCAGACCGGCGCCGGTCATGAGAACGGTCACGGTATCGACCGGATCGCCGGCGGCTCGCATCTCGAGTTGCTCCACGACCTTGTCGTCACTGCGCTTGTGCCGGGCGGGGTCCAGATCGAGGATCTCGGCTCCCGCGATAGTGCGCATCGGGCTGTAGCGCCTGATCAGAACCCGGTCGCCGACCACCGCCACGATCGGTTCCTCGAGGTGAAGCTGGGCATAGCCCTGTTCGCCCGGCGGGATTTCGGCGGCGCCGAGAATCCGTAACCGTCCCAGGCTCTCCTGGGTGCCGTGGTGGATCCGGACCCGCTGGTTGTGCTTCAGGGGTGCGGGGGCACTCCCCAGATGGGTGATCGCCAGATCGACGGTGCGTACCGGTCCCACGCTCTTCGGCGTCACCAGCCACGAACCCGCAGCGGCTTCCTCGACCGAGACACCATGCAGAGCCAGAGCCGAGCGGGTGCCCGGCGCGGTCATCTCGGCCGGGCGGCCGTGTTGCTGGATCTCCTTGACCCTGGTCTTGAGACCGGAGGGCTGGATTTCGAGGGGATCGCCCGGCTTGACCGATCCCGACCAGACACTGCCGGTGATGACGGTGCCGATTCCCTTGATCGTGAAGGAACGGTCGATCGGCAGGCGGAAGATCTCGCCGGCCCGGCGCTCGGCGATCCCGGCCAGGAAGGTCTCGAGAGTCTCGCGCAGCGCCTCGATCCCCTCCCCCGTCACAGACGAGACGGGAACGACCGGAGCCGAGGCCAGGAAGGTGCCGGCTACCAGGTCGCGTACGTCTTCGGCCACCAGTTCGGTCCACTCGGGATCGTCAACCAGGTCGATCTTGGTCAGAACGATGATTCCGTTCTGTACTCCGAGCAGGTTGAGTATCTCGAGATGTTCGCGAGTCTGCGGTTTGACACCCTCGTCGGCGGCAACCACGAACAGGGCCACATCGACCCCGGTGGCGCCGGCGACCATGGTCTTGATGAAACGTTCATGCCCCGGTACATCGACGATTCCGACCAGAGCCGGCAGTTCGGTTTTCGGTTCGTATTCGGCGAAGCCGAGCACGATGCTGATACCCCGTTCGTGCTCCTCTTCCAGGCGGTCGGTATCGATCCCGGTCAGGGCTCCGATAAGGGCCGTCTTGCCGTGATCGACATGACCGGCCGTTCCGATAAGCAGGTGCTTCAGATAATCGTCAGCCATACATCTACCTCACCGTGAATCGGGAACGGTGTCGGGCGGTATTTCCCGCTCCATCGGTTGCTTCGAGGATCATGAAGTATTCGCCCGGTTCGAGCGGATCGCGGGGGGTGTAGACCAAGCGGTCCCGTTGGGCATCGTAGTGGGCAATGAGCAGCGTACCGTTCAATCTCAGAACGAGCTGGCGTTCGTCGCTGAATCCGGTGGCATTATCCTCGATCTCGTACACGATCTGCGGGCGGCCCGCTCGCACGGTACTGCTGTCGCGGGGTGAGACCAGGGTGATGACCGGACGGGTCGTGTCGGCCATCGCCGCCAGCGGGCCGAGACCCCCGAGGTCGGCTCTGAGGGCTCCGCCACGCAGCTCCCCGCCCAGATAGAACCAGCGTGTGCCCTCGCCGTTTCCGGACTCCTCGCGTTCGCCGCGGGTATACAGCCCCACCTGCTGGGATTCGATCCCGGCCGGCAGGGAATCCAGCGGAATCGAGACCTCACCCCCGTCCCGGAACAGAATATCCTCGGGCCCGAGCAGTGTGACCGCGGAAAGAGCCACCAGTCCCTGATCGCCGTTGCTTATGGCCGTTTCGGTGCCTGTCTCCTCGAACCAGGCATCCTCATAGACCGCCCCCGGCCCGAAAGAGACGGTGAATCCGGTCGCCTCGCTGCGCAGGACCGCCTCGCCGTTGGCAGGCAAAGTGATGATCCGGCGCACACCCCCGGCCTCGCATCTGACGCCGAAGACGTTCTCCCAGCGGGCCGATATCGCCACCATCTCTCCGGTGGATCGCTGCAGGGGATAGACCGCTCGATAGCGATCGCCGTTCTCGGGCGTACCGTGAAGATGAATCGGATCACAATCACCCTGACGAACCGTAAAGAGCATCTGTCCCGGGACAGGGTCGTCGACCCGGGCCGTGAGGATCAGAAAGCGTTCGTAGCGGTCGATCGACAGGGCGATCGCCGATTCGCCCGCCGGCACGGCACCAGGCGATCCGGAGGCATGGCCCGGATGACCGACGAGAACCGGATCAGACACGACTTCACTGCCCCAGGAATCGCGGGCCCGCACGCGCAGAGCCTGCGGGCCGATCCGGTGCAGGCTGTCCAGAATCGTCGCCGTGAGGGTAAAGAGCCCGCCAGCCCGGCGAACCGCCGCTGCCTCCAGCACCTGCCACCGGGGCAGGGATGGCTCATCGGCACCGCGCTCCGGAACCGCCCGGGGCTGGTCACCCGGAAAAGCACCATCCAGCGGCCGAACCTCGACGGCGAGGGTGATACTGTCGCCGTCGGGATCGACGATCCGACCCGTGGGAGGGAACGGTCGATCCACCGTGACGGCCCGATCGCCGGTCAGCGGACGGATCCGTTCGACCGCCTGAGCGCCATTGCGGTCCCAGCTGAGCAACGGCGGCGAATTGACGAGCAGCTCCCCGGTCAGCGTCGTCTCGTTCCCCATGGCGTCACTGACACTGATCCGTATCTCGTGCACCCCCGGCTGCAGAGTCAGATAGCCCTCACCGACCCCGTAGGAACCGTAAAAAGCGAGTTCGTTCCCCCTCTGGCGATACAGGGTATGCGCCCGGGCGCCCTGGCGTACCATGTAGCGGTAATCCCGATCGAGAGCGATCTGCCCGGTGTTTTCGTAAGCAAAGCGGTCATACGCGGTCGCAAACCGCTCGATACCGTCAACCTCCAGAGCGAGACGATACGGCCCGAAGCGATTCCAGACCCCGTCCATCATGTCATAGGTGCTCACGGCCAGAACCGCAGTGCCTTCGATGACCGGACGCCCACGCAGACGGTAGCTGCGGCGACCGGTCGATTGCAGACCGAAACGTCGAACCCGGATGTCACCTTCGAGTCGGCTTGCAGGACCGACCGGACGGACCAGGAGGTAGCTGATGATGGGCGAGATCGTATCGACGATTTCGAGCCCGGAAGTCAGGGGATTGACGGGTTCATTGGCCTCGTTGCGCATCTCGAAGTGCAGATGGGGAGCGGTGGTGCCGGTCATCCCGGAGTACGCGATGACATCGCCCCTGGAAACAGGATACTCGTCACGTTCGAACCAGAGATCGACCGACCAGGTCCGTTCGTCGAGTTGCCGATCGATGACCCGGTCATCCAGTTCGGGAGTAAAGCGGTCGAGGTGGCCGTAGACAGCCATCCGACCGTCGGCCAGCTGCAGATAGAGAGCTTTGCCGTAACCCCAGGGGGAGGTCCGCACGCGCCGGATGAAACCGTCAGTCACGGCCAGCATCGGCACCCCGACCCGGCCCCAGGTTTTCACATCGGCTCCGGCATGCACGTGGCCGGGTCGCCAGTCGCCGAAAGCCGACGTGACTCCCGGCTGAGCCCGGGCCGGCCACAGCAGACCTTCCTGACGGCTGTCACCCGCCCCGGTGAGGAGCAGAAGCAGGAGGGCGGCGAATGCCGGTAAAAGAGCCCGTTTCTTCACACGTCTTCCTCTGCCGTCTTGGGGTTGCCCTACCCTGCGCACACGTACCTGCGGGGCAGGATTGCGAGCAGACGCTCCCGGTCGCGGGGCGGGCCCGTCCGTACCCGAAAACCGGCGGTATGATAGAACGGGGTTAATACGGGTCAAGTGCTTTATTTTCAAGGCGTTACGTAGAGGAGGCAGCCGAGAAAGTCCTTGCTGCATCATTTTTGGTCGGGCATTTTGACGCGATTGGATTTTCTTACTGTCCGGTACATCATCACCGGCACCGGGGACAATCGAGAATGCTGACGAAACTGCGCAATCAGACCAAAGCCATTATGTGGATCGTGGCGATCGCGTTCGTACTCACGATCGTTTTCGCCTGGGGAATGGATTATTCCGGCGGCAGCGCCAGTCCCGTTCTCGGCCGGGTCAACAAACAGAAGATCATGATCCAGGAGTTCCAGAACGCCCTGCAGGCCAATTTTCAGTATCAGCGGGAGCAGTCGGGGGGACGGGATCTCAACGAATCGATGGTCGAGTACATCCGGGAGCAAACCTGGCAGCAGATGGTGGACCAGATTCTCGTCAATCAGGAGCTGCAACGTCTGGGGCTGACGACCAGCGATCAGGAGGTCGTCTTCGTGCTGCAGCACAACCCGCCGTCAGTCATGCGGCAGATCCCCGATTTCCAGACCGACGGTGTATTCGATCCGCAGAAGTACCAGGCAGCCATGCGCAACTTCCAGTATGCCGACTTCTGGGTCAGTATCGAGCAACAGCTCCGGTCCTTCCTGCCGCAGGTCAAACTCGAGCATATCATTTCAGCCATCCCCGTCGTTTCCGACGCCCAGGCCCGGGCTTCGTACATATTCACCAACGAGAAGGTCGCGGTCGATTTCGTCCGGGTCGATCCCACCACCCATCCCGATACCACCGTCACCGTCACTTTTCAGGAGATCGAAAGCTATTACAACAACCACCAGGAAGAGTACACCCAACCTCCCAAGGTGGATCTGAACTACGTTCTGTTGTACAAGAACGCCAGCGAACGCGATCGGGTGGAAATCCAGCAGACACTGCTCGAAATACGCGAACGGCTCGAAGAGGGCGAGGATTTCAACTATCTCGCCCAGCAGTACTCCGACGATCCCTCCGCAACCGAAGGTGGCTATCTCGGCTGGGTCGGTCGGGGCGAGATGGTCTCTGCCTTCGAAGACGCCGGCTTCGAACTCGACCAGAAGAGTATCTCCGATCCGGTCCGGACCGAATTCGGCTGGCACATCATCCAGTGCGATTCGATCCGCGATGCCGGCACCGACAACGAAGAGCGTGAGCTGCGGCATATCCTGCTGCGCGACGAGGCCTCATCGACTACTCTCGACAGCCTCGAGAACCTGCTGACCCAGCTGCAGACCATGGCGGAGGACGATGATTTCACGACAGCGGCGATGCAGCTGGGGCTCGAGGTCCAGCAGACCGGCCCGGTGACCAGAGGCGGGTTCGTGCCCGGGATCGGCTTCGAACAGTCGGTCACCAACTTCGCCTTTGCCAACCGTATCGGCACGATTTCCGACATCATGGAGCACGAGTCCGCTTACTACATGGTTCAGGTGCGCGACAAGATCGAAGAGGGCGTGACACCCCTGACCGAAGTCAGCGACCAGATCCGCGAGGATCTCCTGTACGTCAAACAGCTCGAAGCCCTGGAATCTTTCGCAACCGATCTGGCTGCACAGATCCGAACCGCTCCTCTGCGTCTGAACGCCATCGCCGAAGCGGAGAGCCTGACAGTCACCGACACCCAGACTTTCAGCCGCGACGATTACGTGACAGGTGTCGGTCGCGACCCTGCCTTCATTGCGGCCGCATTCACCACCCCGATCGGGGGAGTCGCCGGTCCGATCCGCGGCGAGAACGAGTGGTATATCCTTTATGTGAAGGAACACCTAGAAGTCGAGGAAACCGGGCTCGACGCTATCATTGCCGGCGAGCGGGACCGGCTGCTGCGCCAGCAGATCACCAATGCCTTCAATGAATGGGTACGGGGATTGCGCGCGCAGGCGAACATCGTCGACAATCGCTATCGTTTCTTCTATTGAGGAGGACAGGCTGTGTCCGATATCAGGATGGTCGCTTCAGTCGAAGCGATCCGGCAGAGTTTTCCCGCTCTCGAAAGAATCCACAACGACCATCCGGTCGCGTATTTCGACGGTCCCGGCGGCACCCAGGTGCCCCGGCAGGTCGTAGAGGCGGTTTCCGAGTACCTGCTTCACCATAACGCCAACCAGCACTGGGCCTATCCGACCAGCATCGAGACCGATGCCGTTTTCACCCTGGCCCGGCGGGCGGTCGCCGACCTGCTCAACGGCCGGCCCGAAGAGATCGCTTTCGGTCCCAATATGACCTCCCTTACCTACCATCTCTCCCGGGCTCTCGGACGCGGCTACGGTCCGGGTGACGAGATCGTCATCACCGAACTCGACCACCACGCCAACATCGGTCCCTGGCAGGCCCTGGAGCAGGAGCGGGGCATTACCCTGAAGATGGTCCGTTTCGA
>Ga0180432_10007388_pt1 | contig 13969 bp, 18 predicted proteins | sample SS_ome_10_FD_132414 | JGI IMG/M metagenome (GOLD analysis project Ga0180432, IMG submission 132414) | Hypersaline lake sediment archaeal communities from the Salton Sea, California, USA - SS_1_MS_2 metaG | ecosystem: Environmental > Aquatic > Non-marine Saline and Alkaline > Hypersaline >...
AGACGGTGGCCGCAGCCACGATGCCCAGGTACCAGCGCACCTCACGGTCGGCGAGGAGGACGCTGAAGCGGCGCTTCCACAACAGAAAGTAGAACAGCTGGAAATTCGTACCGGCGAGCAGCATGAAGAAGAGGACAATGACCTCGACAGGGACACTACCATAGGCGCCGATACTCAGGTCCTTGAGACAGAACCCGCCGGTGGGCATGGTGCCAAGAGTATTCACCAGGGCATCGAAGAACGGCAGGCCCGCCGCCAGCAGCGCCACGACCTCCAGCGCGGACAGCCCAAGGTAGAGCGTCCACAGGATTCTCGCCGTGTCGCGTATACGTGCTGTCAACCGCTGCCCTTTGGGCCCGGGCAGCTCGCCTTCCACAAGGTGCGACGCTCCCACCCCAATGAGCGGGAATACCGCCACGAAGAGCACGACAATCCCCATGCCACCCAACCACTGAGTCAGGTCCCGCCAAAGGAGAATCCCGTGCGGCTGGCTTTCGATGGACGTGAGCACCGAGGCACCGGTGGTAGTGAAGCCGGACATGGCCTCGAAGTAGGCATCGAGATAGCCGGGGAAGGTGCCGCTCAGCTTGTAGGGCAGCGCGCCAAAAAGCGCCGCCGCCAGCCAGACACCGACAACGAGGACCAGGGCTTCGCGGCGGCTGAGTCTGCCGCCACGGTGCGGTCGCGTGAGCAGCCACAGCAGTAGACCCGTAGCGACCGTGACGGCCATTGATATGGCGAAGGGGACCCTGTCAGGCTCCTGGTAGATGAGGCTGGCTACCAGGGGGACGACCATGAGAACACCGAGGCCCGCAAGGAATGGCGCCAGGTAATGCAGAACAACCCCGACCCTCATGGCTTACTCAAACAGTCTTTCGACATCGGGAACAGCGGACGGAAGACACAGAACGACCACCTGGTCCCCGGGCTGCACAACACTGTCACCCTGGGGAATCACAGTTTGGGCGCCGTGTACGATGGCGCCAACCACAGCCCCCTGAGGCATCTCCACCTCCTCGAGCCGTCGATTGGCGATGCGTGCGTTCTCGCCCGCTGAGAACTCGATAGCCTCCACTCGCGAACCCGCGAGGAAGGCAAGGGTGACCACCGCAGGAGAGCGGACGAGGCGGACTACCCGAGCGGCTGCCAGCGACAGAGGAGAGACGACCACGTCCAGGCCAATGGCCTGGGCCAGCGCGACGTACTGTGCCCTCTCCACCACCGCCAGGCTGCGACCGGCTCCAAGGTTCTTGGCCAGTAGAGCGATGAGTATGTTGAACTCGTCATCCGTTGTCGCTGCTATGAAGGCGTCGGCCGAGGTCACTCCCTCATCGAGGAGAAACTCGCTGTCGGTGCCCTCACCCTGCACCACCTCGGTTCGCGTCAGCAACCCGGCCACCTCGTGGGAGCGTGCCGGGTCCGGCTCAACGAGCTTGACCGCGATGGCACGTTTCTCCAGCAACTGGGCAAGGCGGAACCCCACATGCTCCCCACCAAGGATCATAACCCTCTTCGCCTTCGCCTTTGTCTGGCCGAAGGCAGCCTCCATCTCGTCCGCAGCCTCTTTTGACGAGACCACCAGAAGGCGGTCGTCTTCCTGCAGAACCTCATCGCCGGGCGGCATCAGCACTTCACTGGAACGCAAGATGGCGGCAACGACGCAGGGCCGCGGAAAGACGACGGCACTGAGTGGTTTGTCCACAACTGCCTCGCCCTGGACAATGAACTCCCTTACCTGTACACGGCCGTCGGCGAACTCCTCCATCGACGTTGTGTACAGGCTGGACAGGATATCGACGATTTCTTCCGCGGCCATTACGTCGGGGTTGACGAAGAGGCTTATCCCCAGGGTCTGCGGCGTGACCACCCGCCGCCGCCCCACCGGGGACTTGGCATCGGTTACCAGATAGCCGGTATACTCGGGATTGCGCACCCTGGCTACCGTCCTCTTGGTCCCCAGCGCCTTGGCCAGCAGGCATGCGACCATATTGACTTCGTCGCTCACGGTAAAGGCGATGAGGAGGTCGGCGGACGGCGCCTCGGCCTCTCGCAATACCCTGGGGTTCGAACCGCTGCCGAGGATAGTCTTCACGTCGAGGTAGCGGCGGACGCTGTCCAGCGCCGCCTCGGATTGGTCAATTACCACCACGCCATGCCCTCCTCTCGAAAGCATGGACGCGATGCTGTATCCTCCTACCCCAGCGCCGACGACAACGATGTACACGGTATGTCAGGCTCCGACGTCTCCAGGCAAGCGCTCCTTCAGCACCCAATAATACCACTGTCCCAACGCTTTGAAAACTTCCGCAGCCGTTGCACATCTTTTCCTGCCGGCCGACCAGGGGTGGCAACCCCGAGACAGTGCACGACTGGTTCTTTCTGGGCCGCACCGGCTCATTCGCGCCATGCCCTCAAGACGCCGGAACACACGACCTGTCGCTGGGGGGGTTGCATCGAAGGGTTGGCTGGACTAAAATCTCGCTGATATGGGAATGGGTGAAATTCAGCTTGGACGTCGATAGAATGCTGGTCCCTGTCAGCGGACAGGGCGGTTGGGAATCCGCAATCACGCTCGCCTGCACTCTGGGGAAGGGGCCTGAGTCCACAATCCATGTACTCTACGTTATCGAGTTGGAGCGCAGCACATCCCTTGACGCCGAGATCGAGTCCAAGATCAGAAAAGCGGAGCAGGTGCTGGAACAAGTCAGAGATACCGCTGCCGAGGGGGACTGCGTGGTTGAGACCAGCATACTGCAGGCTCGGGAGGCAGGGCCCGCCATCGTGGAGGAGGCTGTGGAGAGAGAGGCCAGTCTGATTCTGATGGGGATGCGCTACAAGAAACGGTTTGGAGATTTCACGCTGGGAGAGGTGGTACCGTACGTCTTGAAGCACGCGCCCTGCCCGGTGCTCATCGCTCGAGAGCCGCCACTTCCGGACAGTCCCGCGTGAAGTAGTCAGGCGGCCTCGGCTACTCAGCGTGCCGCCTCAAGAGCCGCGGACAAACCCACTAGGGCACGAGCTTCCGCCTGACCGCCTCGACCAGCAGCTTCGTTTCCCCAAGCCTCAAACTGCATCTTCATCCGCTGCCAATTCCCCACCCGCCACGTTTGACAAACGAAGGGAAATGGGCCACGATGAGACCCTCAGGGAGAGCTTGACGCCGTTGCCGACAGGGAGAAGAAGCAATGAGCCAGGGTGATACGGGGTACGAAGAGGCGGCCTCCGAACGAATGGCCATGGAGAACGAGGTCCAGGAGAGGGTGGACGCCGAAGGCAACAGGTGGCGCAAGGTCTACTTCGGCGGCGGCGCGCATTTTCAGAACTGGCTCGACCAGGTACGGGAGCTGCGCGGGGAGGAGAACGTGGCGACAGAAGAGGTCGATTCCCGCGGCTTCCAGTGCTTCGAAGAGGGCGGCGAGAAGCTGTACCGCATCTGGGTGAGACAGAAGAAGTCAGACTAGGACGCCTCGCTATGCCAGCCGAGGTCCCATCGGCGATGGCGCAGAGCGCAGGAGGCCGGCGATGCAATCGAACGGACTGGAACGGCGGCACGAGATACTGTACGGAACGCCCGGAACCGGTGTCTACAGCGAGGGCCGGCTCATCCTGTGGATCCCGGAGGACTTCGGCTCCCTGACCAAGAACCTGCCGAGGAAGGAACTCGAGGCCTTGCGCAAGGAGCTCAAGGAGTACCTCGATCCTCAGGCCGCCGACGGCGAAGGCGCGTAGACAGCTACAGTCCTACGCCAGCACGCTGCCAACCGTCCCCTGTTGACCCAGTATCTGCTCAGCCTCACGAATCATGGTGTCGATGAGCTCCCTGGCGCTCACCACCCTGTCGATCACCCCCACGGCTAGCGAGCCGCCGGCAATCCTCACCGCCACCTCGGGGTCGTCATCCTGAAGGCCGCTCTGCCAGTCCCGCGGGACATCTGCAGACTGCTTGAGGAGCACCCTCTCCAGCCGCATCAGCCAGTCACCGGTTACCTGTTCGCCCCTGTCCTTCATCACCCTTTCGAACTCCTCCCGCTTCGGGGGGGCCAGGGCACGGTCGCGGTACTCGGCATCCCACGGCTTGGCCTCCACCAGCCCCTGCTTGTAGCGATCGGAGATAGGGCACTCGGCAACGGCCATGAAGCGCGTTCCCATGTAGACGCCCTCGGCGCCCATCCCCAGCGCGGCCACCAGACCGTGGGCGTCGCCAATACCGCCGGCAGCGATGAGAGGCACCTTCATCATCTTCACGGCGGTGGATATGGCAACCAGGGTGGGAAGCTGGTGGACGCTCTTGAAACCAGCCCCCTCCAGGCCAACAAGCACCACGGCGTCGGCGCCCTGACGCTCAGCGGCGAGCGCGTGGTGTATCGTCGCCACCTTGTGCACCCATTTCAAGCCAGCCTCGTGTATCCTCCGCCCGTGGTCTTCGGCGCGGTAGACAGCGGTGAAGATGACCGGCACGCGCTCCTCGATGGCCACTTCCCGCATCTCGTCGATTTGGGGGCACAGGCCAACCGACAGGTTGATGCCAAAGGGCCTGTCGGTCATGGAGCGTGCCTTCTTGATATCATCCCTCAGCTTCTCCGGCGTGCGCAGGGCTCCAGCGGTGATGATGCCAAAGGCCCCGGCATCGGAAACAGGAGCCGCCAGGGCGGCCGTGCCGAAACCGCCGAAAGCGCCCTGAATAATAGGATAGTCGCTGCCCAGTATGTCGGTAACCCGGTTCTTCCAGTTCATAGGCCCTCCTCCGCTCTGATTATGGCAGCCAGCGCTCGCACCGTCAATGGCGCTCCCGCTCCCGCCAGACGGCCATCGCCAGGGGCAATCCGGTCATGCGAAGAGGGTCGCTCGCCGTAGAGCAATGTGATATAGTAGCCACTCAACACCGCACGCAAAGCCACGACGGGGCAACGCAGGTCAAGGAGCGAAGGCATGGAGAGTGTGATTGCGGAGGCAATGGGCCTCAAATACGAGCCGATAGCGATAGTCCTCACCAACGAAAAGCCGAAAGGGGCCAGGCAGTTCAAGGAAGGCAAGTTCAGTTGCGTCATGTTCCTGCTGGCGGCGGCCGTCCGCGGCCAGACAGTGGTGTTCGACCGCAAGACCTTCGGCTGCCCCGGCGGAGGGACCGGCCTCGGCTTCGGCAACCAGTACAAGAACATGCCCGGTGGAGAGGAGGCCTTCAGCCACTTCCTGTCGACGGGCTACGAGGGAAGTGAGGAAGGCATGAGGTTCGCCGAGATGGCAAGGCCGTTCATGACCGAGGAGATGTACGACGACATGGTCCACGGCGAGAGATACTTGAAGACGCCTGAGCTGGTGCTGAAGTTCATCGATTGCCTGCCCATAACCGACGTGCCGTACGAGTACGTGGTCTTCAAGCCGCTGAAGGACGTGGACCCTGAGAAAGAGATGCCCGAGGTGGTCGTCTTCCTCGCCGACATGGACCAGTTGGGAGCCCTGGTGGTCCTGGCCAGCTACGGCAGAGAGAGCAATGAGGGCGCCATCATCCCCCAGGCCGCGGGCTGTCAGTCGATAGGCATCTACCCCTTCAGCGAGGCCCGCTCGGAAACACCGCGGGCGGTGGTCGGGCTGGTCGACCTCTCAGCCAGACTGGCCATCAAACGCCAGCTTAAAGAGGACGTGATGAGCTTCGCCGTCCCTTTCGCCATGTTCAACGAGATGGAGGCAAACGTTCCCGGAAGCTTCCTGGAGAGGCCGACGTGGCAGCAGCTTGTCAAGTTGAAGAAGTAGGGACGTCGTCCGCAGTGGGGCGGGTGAGCCTTGTGGATGGCGTACTCCACGGAGAAGCAGGGGGGGCCCACAGCACCTTCAAGGGCCGGTTTACAGAGAGAGCGCCAGTCTCAGATAGAGGCGTGCCGCCTGCACGACCTGGTCATAGGACACCGATTCCTCAGGGGTATGGGCCGCCTCCAGGCGGCCCGGGCCGACGACAATGGGCGCGGTCCCAGCCGCCCACAGCACATTCGCGTCGGAATGGCTCCTGAAGTCCTGAGGCGCCCACGGGAGAGACAGGGCCTCAGATGCAGCCCGTAGCTTCGTCACAAAGGCACCCTCTGCCGGGAGTCGATAGCCGTTGTACGTGTCTTCGAACTCGAGGTCGACGTCGAGATAGGGGATGTCGTGACGTGCCGCCTCCACGACCTGTGCCAGCTCGCTCTTGAAAACGTCCACCCCCGACTGCGGTGGAAGGTGAAGGTCGAGCCAGGCCTCGCACGTATCCGGGACCACAAAGCCGCCAGGGAAGCCGGACAGCTCCCGAATGTTGTAGACCAGCCCGTACGGGGCGGATGAGGCATAGTCAGTAAGGGACAGCAGCAGTCTCAACATCGCCTCAATGGCGTTCTGCCCCAGCTCAGGCATGGAGGAATGGGCCCTCTTCCCGCGAGTGCGAAGCACTGCCTCCACATATCCGTAGTGTCCCAGGCATGGTGTCATGTTGGTGGGCTCGCCGACCACCGCCCACGGGAAGCTGTAGTCCCTCACAAGCGTCTTGGAGCCATCATTGTCCTCCTCCTCGCCCACCAACAACGCCAGTGCCACCGGCGGGAAGGTCCCTCCTGCCGAAGCCAGAACCGTGAATGCCTCGATCATGGCGGCGCAGCCGCCCTTCATATCGGTGGTACCCAGGCCGAAGATAGTGTCTCCCTCAGCACGGAAGCCGTAATCGTCCAGGTCGTGGGCGGCAACCGTATCCACATGTCCCACAAGCGCCAGCATGGGCGGCTTCGCGTCCTCGGGCAACACCAGCAGGTTGGAGCGGTTCTCATCGACCTCTTGCCGGACGACATTCAGACCGCAGCCTCTCAAGTATGCCTCTATGTAGTCGAGGACCTCCTCTTCCTTGCCCGACGGACTGTATATGTCCACCAGCTCGTTGAGAAGGTTCCGCAGTCTCTCCGGTCGCACGTCGGTGGTCATAGCGGCCCCTGTCCCCACGAGTCCCGCTTGTTACCCGGTCCCACGTGCCCGCCCACAGGCGAACATGCCTGGTGACGCAGGCGATACACTACGCTCGTGATGACTTGCCCCTTACCGGCTTCTCGACATCCACGTCACTCTGCGCCTTGACCACCGCGATGGTGCCCCCGGGCTCCGCCGCTGCCGACCGGGCCTTCGCCGCCCCCCGTGCTTTGCCCGCCTTCTTCGCCGGTCGACGCAGGGTCTTGGCCAGCCACAGGTGCTCACTTCTCACCGAGAAACCGATGGCGTTGAAGAAGGCGATGGCATTCTTGTTGTCTCCCTGGGTGTCGGCGATGACCATCCTCACTCCTTCTTCCTTCAGCCGCTGCTCCAGCATGCGATAGAGGCGGCTGCCCAGGGCAGTCCTCTGGAACGCCTCGTCCACCCCCATCCACCCCAAGTATCCATACTTCTTCCAGGCCGTGCCTTCTTTCTCTATGATAGAGGCCAGGATGAAACCGGCGACCCTCCCCTCCACCTCGGCAACGAAGCAGTACTCGGGGTCCGAGGTGAAGTAGTCGGTCACTTCGTAGGGGTCCCATGTGCGATAGAGGATGGGCAAGTCCTCGCTGGTGAAAAGCTCCTCCCCCAGGTGATAGACGGGGGGAACATCGTCTATCTCCATCTCTCTTATTGTGATTGCAGCCTTCGTTCTCCTTTTCCCCGTATGCTCAGACGACATGCGCTTCCCCTTTCCTTCGCCACCCCGCTGCCCGCGGGCATACTGCATTCAGCCCTTTCGCCCGTCACGGCGCCTCAGGTCTCCAGCACCCCGTCAGGGTCCCGGTCCGCCACAAGCTTCTGATACCTGGGGAGTATATGTTCGTGGTACACGTGCTCCAACTGGTCCAGAAGCTCTCCCGGGTCGTAGCTGCACACCACCACCGCCCCGGTCTCCTTTTTCACAAACGATACGATTGTCTGCAAGTGCTCGGTGATTCCATCGGTGCCCTCCAGGATTCCGATGACCTTGCCCTCGTCATAGGCAATGGCGAACTCGCCCAGGGTGCCCGACCTGCCGCCAGCGAAGACCACCACGTCGCACGACCGGATGTTCTCTATCTCGCGGCCCATCAGCCCGCTGCCGGTGTAGATGAGGGCATCATAGCCGTGCACCGGCGAGTGGAACTTCACCACGTGCTCCTCAAAGTTGAGGGCGGGCGAGACGCCGACCACCACGCCGCCAATGCTTTTCACTCCCTTCACCGCCTCATGCGGAAGGCCGGGGCACGCTCCCGTGATGAGCACGTAGCCGCGGCGGGCGATCTCCGTACCCAGTTCGTATACTCTGCCGGAGACCTCCGGTGGTATGTGTCCCCCCGAGGACCCCATCACTCCAATGGTCATGTGGGGAAAGAGGTCGTCCCCCAGTTGCGCCTTTTCAGTCAATCACATTCCTCCTCAAATACTGTCTCACCGTCGCTTCACCAAATCGCCACGCGCATCACAGTTCAATGTTTACCACGCCCAGCAAATCAAGGCCGTGCAGAATCATGGTCACCGCAATTGCCGCCAGCAGCAGGCTGAACACCTTCGAGACCGCTTTCAGCCCCCCTCGTCCGAACAGGCGGCCAACCCAGTTCCCCAAGAGGAAGATGGCCCACGACAGGACTACGTTGAGCGCGAAAGCGACCAGCACCACGGGCAACCGGAACTCGGTGGCAAGGAGCAACAGGGTGGTTATGGTGGCCGGTCCGACCGTCAACGGCGTGCCGATTGGGACGACCGCCACCATCTCCTCCTTCACCGCGTCCACCATCCGGCCTGTCATCACGTACCTGACGGACAGCGCCAGCAGAATAAGGCCGCCGGCAATGGCAAAAGCGCCTACCGATACCCCCATGACCCCGAGGATGAACCGCCCGAAGAAGAGGAAGGCAAGGCCAACAACCAGGGCGGTCAGCATGGCGACATGCACCATGTTGCGTCGCTGTTGCGGCTGCATGTCCTCGCCAAACGTGATGACCACGGGCAGGTTGCCAAAGGCATCGATGACTATGAACAGGGGGACAAAGCACAGGACGAAGGACTGCCACCAGTCGGCCACGACGTTACTCCCACAATGGAACTGGCGGGTCATGATATACGAACCGCCATCTGTTGTCAATGAGAATGAGCCTCCACCGGCCCCACGGCGGCCCTCTATTGCCAAAGCTGTCACGAAGGCATACACTTGGCACACCTTTCCACGGGAACAGTCGCGCACCGGCGGGACCGGGTAATCCAATGCGCCGACCGCTGCGGTGAGACATAAGTCACATGCAGAGCCGCAGCGACGGCGTATAATCTGCTGGTGAGAGTGCGCCACGACCAGTCACGTGAGACCTGCACGGAGGTGAAGCGAAATGGCTGAGATAAAGGTCGATTGCACCGGTGAGACGTGTCCGGTACCGCTGGTTGAGACGCGCAAAGCGCTGCGCAAAGCCCAGCCGGGCGACATCGTTGAAGTCGTCGGGACCCACCCCGCCTCCAAGAAGGAGATACCCATGGCGGTCAAGGCCCTGGGCCTCAACCTTGTGGACGTCACGGAGGAAGGTGGGAAGTGGAGAATCAGGATACGGCGGTAAAGGAGGGAAGGGCCATGGCTGAGAAGGCGACCATTATCGTTCACAGCGGCGACATGGACAAGCTATACAGCGCGCTTATCATCGGGAACGGGGCGCTGGCAATGGGCATGGACGTATCGCTGTATTTCACCTTCTGGGGGCTGCAGCGTCTCAAGAAGGGTGCGCTGGAGAAGGGCCCCCTCTCCAAGATGCACATGCTGGGGCTGGGCAAGTGGATGGTGCAGCGCAAGATGAAGAAGGTCGGCGTGGCTTCCCTGGAGAAGCTCCTGCAGGACTTCAATGAACTGGGAGGCAAGGTCCTCGCCTGTGACATGACAATGGAGATAATGGGAATCAAGAAGGAAGACCTCCGCGACGACCTGATAGCCGACTACTGCGCGGTGGGCACGTACGTGAACGAGGCCAGAGAGTCTACCATAACACTGTTCATATGATGGGGGATGCCATGCTGGAGAGAGTAGTGTACCTGGACAATGCGGCAGCCACGCGGCTCGACGAGCGAGTCCTCGACGCGATGAAGCCATACTTCTTCGAGACCTACGCCGTTGCCACCTCGGAGTTCGGCTACTCGCTGGGGATAGAGGCGCAGGAGGCCCTTGGAGAGGCCCGAAGCGCTATTGCCACCTCTCTCGGGGCGGACTCCGAGGAGTTCATCTTCACCTCCGGCGACACCGAGTCGTCCAACATCGCGGTCAAGGGCGTGGCGCAGGCCCTCGGCGAGAAGAAGGGGAGACACATAGTGGTCTCCAAGATCGAGGACTTCCCTGTCCTCAACAGCGCCAGGGCATTGGAGAAACAGGGCTTCGATGTGACGTACCTCGACGTGGACGGCGAGGGCTTGGTCGACCTCGACAAGCTCAGGGACGCCATGACCGACAGGACCGCCCTGGTATCCATTCAGCACGCCAATCAGGAAATAGGCACCATCCAGGACCTCGAGCGCATCGGCGGCATCTGCCGCGAGAAGGGCGCGCTGTTCCATACCGATGCCACCCATACCTTCACCCGTGTTCCCCTCGATGTCGGGAAGATACCCGTCGACCTGGTCACGGTGTCGGCCCACACCATTCACGGCCCGAAGGGCGTTGGCGGCCTGTACGTACGCAGCGGAACGCCCCTGGGCAAGTGGATGGACGGCGGCTTTCAGGAGTTCAACCTGCGCGCCGGGCTGGAAAACATCCCCGGGGCGGTGGGGTTCGCCAAAGCGGTGGACCTGGTCACTCCCGAGGAGACGGAGAAGCTGCGGGCGATGCGCGACCGCCTCATCGACCGCGTGCTCGCCGAGGTGCCGGATACTACTCTCAACGGCCACCGCTCGAAGAGGGTTCCCCAGAACGCCAACATCACATTTCACTTCGTCGAGGGTGAGTCCATCACCCTGCACCTCGACATGCGCGGCTTCGCCGTGAGCACCGGCTCAGCCTGCTTCAGCCGCTCCCTCGAGGGCAGTCACGTCATCTTCGGGATAGGTGGTGACCACGAGCGGGCGCACGGCTCGATACGCTTCACCTTCGGCCGCTACAACACCATGGAAGACGTGGACGGCATCGTTGCCTCCATCGCCGAGGTGGTGGAGGAGCTGCGCAAGATAAGCCCGCTGGGCAGAGACAAGGAAGGACAGGAGGGTTCGAAATGAAGTTCCCATATAGTGAAACAGTGCTGGAACACTTCCGCCATCCGCGCAACGTGGGCCAGATCGAGGAGCCCGACGGCAAGGCCATCGAGGGCAGCCCCGCCTGCGGCGACATGGTATCGGTTTACATAAACGTCGACAAGGAGACCAACACGATATCGGACATCAAGTTCGAGTCCTACGGCTGCGCCTCCAACATCGCCACCGGCTCCATCATCACCGAGCTGGCCAAGGGGAAGACCCTGGACGAGGCCAAGAAGATCACCTGGAAGCAGGCGGCCGACGCCCTGGGAGGGCTGCCCAAGCTGAAGGCGCACTGCTCGGTGCTGGCGATAGAGGGCCTGCGCTCGGCCATACAGAACTACGAGGAGCGCCACGGCCTGGTCAAGGAGCGGAAGCCGACGACGGTGGACGTGGTGCGCCGCCGGCTGGGGAAGGTGATGAACCCGCTGAGCGGCCTGAGCGTGGTGCGCACCAACCTGGTCACAGCCATCGAGGTGAAGGACGGGAACGTCCGTGTCATCATAGACCTGCCTTCGGACCACCAGTTCGCGCCCGTGGTCAAAGAGGAGATCATGGAGAAGATAGAGCCGCTGTGGGACGTCAAGAGCGTCGAGGTGGTGTTCACGGACTAGGACTTCGCTACAGGCGCCAGCAGGCTCCACGAGTGACAACGCCTGTGCTGGACACCACCTCAGGAACCAGCTTGCGAAACGGGAAGTGAAAGCCGACGGCGATGACCCGAAACAAGTGAGGCGCAAAGCCAATGACGTTGGCATCTGACCTGTATCGCCGAGCGAAGCGCGTCTATAGGACCGAAGGCGTCACCGCCGTGCTGCGCACGGGGCTTCACTTCATAATGCACAGCCTGTATCGCCGCGAGACCTACCATGCTTACACTTACGCATTGAGTAAAGTGGCCAATGAGACCATTGATGAAATCACACCAGCGATACACGGCTTGACTGCCATTATGGTCCGCAGCAATCAACAGGCCGACGATCTTGAGCGGCAGGGTTTCCAGTTCCGCTCCGGCACGCTTCACTCGCACAGGGCGCTGGACGCGGGGGCGGTGGCGCACTGCATGTTCGTCGGACAGGAGCTGGCATCGGTGGGGTGGATCGTGATGACTGAGAAGGCCAAGGCTGCTCTGGGGGACCCGCCCCACAAGGTCGACTTCGCCAGCGGCGAGGCGTGTACCACAGCCGTTTGGACCAACCCCAAGTTCAGGCGGATGGGCCTGGGCCATTATGGGGCCGTGGTGCGCGATCGTTTCCTGCTGGACAGCGGCTTCAGGACCAGGCGAAGCGTGATCGGCAAGGACAACGCCCCTTCAGCCATGGGGGCGGCCAAGCTCAGCCCCGAGGCATGTACCGAGGGGCGGTACGTCAAAATCCTGTGGTGGAAGTCCTGGACGGAGAAGCCCCTTGCCGCCAGCAGTGGCCTTCTGTAGACTAACCCTACTCAACGGTGACCGTTATGGTGTATGTCCACTCTGCCTGCGCCCCACCTTGCGCCCCCTGGCAGTATTCCATCTGTATCTCAGTGGTGCCTTTCCCGACCGCTTCAAAGGTCCAGAGGTCTACGCCCGCAGCACTGCCCTGCTGAGGTTCCCGGAAGTCATGGTCTTCCACCTTCACTACGTTCTGTGTGGAGAAACCATAGTCCCACTGGTAACCCACCGCCTGGTCCAAACACAGCTCAAGCCTGAGCTTGTCGCCGACCTCCAATGCAAAGCTGTCACTCTGCTGACTGTTATCGGCAAACTGCTCGCAAGTAAGCTCAGAACTGTAGTCGTGTGAGGTTGTGCATGCCGACACTGAGACTGCTGTGACGCACATGACGCACATGATGAGCAGCAATGAGACTCTTCGTAGCATCGTCTTACCTCCCTATCATCGCATCGGTACAAAGCATCGCGGCAGAATAGTAGACATGAACCGCACGAATGTCAATCAGAGACGAGTACTGGAGCCATACTGGTGCGCCAGGGATCATGGACAGGGCTCCCCGCCAAGCACGTATTCAAAGCTGGCTTGTTCACCAAGTCGGTGAGCCTTGGGGACAGCCTGAGGTTCTACGGGGGGCTACCACGTGAGGCATCTCTCAACGCAGTGCCAGACTTCTCTTGAGTGCCTCGTCGACTTCAGCCATCTTCTCGGGCGTCAGCTCACCGCACCTGTCGCCGAGTCTGGTCATGCCTACGCTCACTATGGCTGACAGGTTCACATGCGAGTCGCGCGTCAATCCGCTCTCGGCAGCGGTGATTGGCACGATGAATGGATATGCCTTCACCGGCGCTGTGCCAAGTGCCGCAACAATGGTCGTCGTGCTGAATTGGTTCCCTGTGTCGTTCTGAATAACGAGAGCAGGTCGTTTGCCGACCTGCTCGCTGCCCCTACCGGGACTCCAATCGACCCAGTATATCTCCCCACGCCTGACGGCCATCTCATTCCCACCGCGGCAGGACTTCTTCCGCCAGGGATACAGCGGCCTCTGCGACTTCGGCGTTCTCTCGTGCCATAGCCTGATAGCCTTCCGCCATGAGAAGCTGCTGCTCCTGCTCGGCCATCTCCCGCAGAAGGGCGGCAATGAACCGGCTGCGACTGAGGTTGTGTTTGGCCGCTGACATGTCAGCGAACCACACCAGCTCCTCCGGCAGGCTCAGCGTCACCCTGATACATGTGGTCATGGCTCCCCTTCTCCGGTCGTATGAGTCATTGCTCATACAATATGTTCATACATAATTGTAATATCATAGGTCATACTTGTCAAGGGCACTCATGAG
>Ga0180432_10007389_pt1 | contig 13964 bp, 6 predicted proteins | sample SS_ome_10_FD_132414 | JGI IMG/M metagenome (GOLD analysis project Ga0180432, IMG submission 132414) | Hypersaline lake sediment archaeal communities from the Salton Sea, California, USA - SS_1_MS_2 metaG | ecosystem: Environmental > Aquatic > Non-marine Saline and Alkaline > Hypersaline >...
ACCGCCGCATCTTTTCGATGAATACGTGGTGCGTTACACCGGCCCGATGGTCGAGATGATCCAGAAGCATGGCGGCTATGCCCGGATACACAGTCACGGCAGGATTCGTGCCGTCCTCGATGACATCGTCGGGATGTATCCCGCCGCCATCGATCCCATCGAGCCGCCGCCGCAGGGGGACATGGAACTCAGTGAGATTCGCCGGCGATATGGTAAAGAATTGGTTTTGTTTGGAAACATAGAATTCGCCGATATCGAGTGCGCCGAGCCGTCGGAATTCGAGAAGATCGTCGCAAAGAGCCTAAAAGAAGGAACCGACGGCGAGGGCAAAGGCTTTGTCCTCATGCCGTCATCGGCGCCGATCAGCCGGACGATCAATTCCCGAATTATGACGAATTACGAAACCATGGTCCGATTGGCCACGAACCTCAGCTCGTAGGGTGGGCCTTGGCTCACCGAATTTGCTGTTCACAATGGCAGAGCGTCGAAGACCAGCACTTCAAAAGGTTCTAAGTCAAACGTATAAGGTTCACCCGCAGATAACACGATAGTAGCTTTATCAGCGTTTTGTCTCCACGGGTTCTTCAGAGAATATTTTTGTGGCGCACCTTTAGGTAGCTCGAATGCCTTTTGGATATCGATCTCAATCTGGCCCGGTTTGTCGGATGGATTTCGAAGCGAGAGAATGCCTTTTCTTTTCGTCCACGCAGCCCAGCCGTAAATTTCGCCCTCCGCGGGATTGCCTCCGATCCAGTGCGTATCAACCAGGACGTCCGCATTCTCACGCGACCACTTCGCCGCTTCCGCTAAGGCGTCCCAATGTGTCGGTTGCATCAGGGATGGTGTAATATAAAGCTCCTGACAGTTCGTTCCGCTGGCGAAGAAATCATGAATATCGGCAATAAGGTCGTCACTCTCGTCGGGCAATCCGTGATTGGCGTACATGACGCCCTGAGTCATCAACGAATTAAGCGGATAAAGGGGGGCGCGTTTGACGACGTTATGATAAGTTTCCTTATCGCGGTAGGTAATCTGCTGCTGGCGTTTCGAGCCCCAGCCGTGCGTGCCCCAATCCCGACCGGACCGCCAGATGGAGTCGCTGTACCACAGCCAGTAGGGCGAGGCCCATGTCCCCGTGGTCGTATTAACGAACACGTCCGGCCGGACCTCGCGCAGCTCGCTAATCAGCCGGAGCAGAGCCTTCATATCGCTCGCAAATTCGGCGGTCGTCCCGGCCGGTCGGCCGCCGACGCCGATCCCGTCGAATTTGAAATAGTTCAATCCGTACTCGCGGAGCATTTTCGCACAGACGTCGCGGAACCTGCCGAAGTAGTTCGGCCCGGCCAGCGAGAAGCCGCTCTTATTGATCTCGAATCCCTGTTCGGCGCCGTATTTGAGTCGTTCCTCTTTTGCCTTGCCGTAGCCGCCAAAGGGCGACAGCCACGCTCCCAGGACGGAATTATATTTTTCCACCGCCCGCCGGAGGGGAGTAAAACCATCGGGATAGCCCTCGTGAAATAGCCAGAGTGAGGCGGGATCATCCCACCCGTCGTCCAGGACGAACGAATCCATTTTCACCCGGCGCCGCACGATCAGCTCTTTTCCAAATAGTTCGGCCACTTGCAGAAAGTCATCCGGCTGGATTTTTTCCGCCCCGTAGCCGATGTCGTACCAGCTATTGTAGTGCAGAAACGGCCTGTAGGGGTGAACCCGTTCGCGTTCGAGATAATACAAAAAGCCGCGACGTAATTGCCCCTGCGGAACGACGCCGATGACCGAACTTTGCATGAGAGGCTCGCCTGGCTTAAGTTCGGTAGCATATGGCAAACTGCATCGGAAACGAGAAGGCGATCCTTCGAATATCCGGCTCTTGACAAGAGGATACTCATAAGCAAAGAACATGTTGCCCGCCACGACCGGAGAACCGTCGACTGTTCCGGCGACCTCGACATGGGGCGCCGCCAGGTCGAGCATTATGATTTCCTCGATCTTGATAGGACGGCCCTTCACGGCCAAAACCACTTCTTGCCGGACGTAGTTCGAGCCATCTCGTAAAATCCCGCGCCATCGAACGGAAAGATTGTCATCAGTGGAATTCATAATCACCGTAATCTGTTTGCCATCGAATCGCTCCGCTAATCGACACGCCGTACGATTTGGCTTCAGGTCTGTCATTCGAGGCGCGCCGACGATCTTCAGGTCGGAAGACTTCAAGATGTGCTCGTTGTTCAGAACGAGCTGAAAACACTCTGCGTTCGGCAAATCGAGTGTGGTTCCGGAAAGCTTATCCTCAACGTGTCCAAGCGTGAGTCGTCCGTCTCGGACGCTCCATGCACATGCGATCACATCGTTCTCCAGAATCAGTTCGTCTTGCGTTATGCCTGCCCGTCCTTCGCCCGGGATGGCCCCCGGAAAGCTTGTTCCCGACTGTGCCCATCCACATACCTTCAGGGACAGCGCGATCAGGATCGACACCGTGAGGAATGGTTTGTTTTTGATTTTTTCTGCCATTTGTCGTTCCCTTCCGAGTATTGAACGTTGTTGGGTATTGTCCGAAAGCGCAATCCATAGTATAGTGATATCGTTTTCGAACGGAAGTTTTTCAAATAGTAACGTATCTTTGAAGTGGATGCAAAGTGAAGATCAGCGCGAGTTACTGGATGTTCGAGGGGGGCTTGGAGGCCGAAAGGCCCATCGCCGATGCGATGCAGGAGGCTAAACGGCTTGGATTTGACGCGATCGAGCTGGCTGTGGCGAGCCAGGGTGTGTTGACGCATGACGCCGCACAGGTTCAATGTGAGGAGATTGTAACGACGGCCCGTCAGATTGGGATTGAGATTTCAGGTCTTGCCTCCGGCGAAAACTGGACATGTTCTCCCACCTCAAACGATCCCGACGTCAGGCTCAAAAGTATCGTGTTCAATCGGAAAGCCCTTCGGATCGCCAAATGGCTTTGTACGGATGCCTATCTCTACGTGCCGGGGGCGGTGGACGTGTTCTTCTGGCCTGAGGCGGATGTGGTTCCCTATGACGTGTGTCACCAGAGGGCCTGCGAGGCGATTCGTCAGATTCTACCGATCGCTGAAGAGACCGGTGTCGCCATAGGTATCGAAAACGTCTGGAATAAATTCCTGCTCAGCCCGATGGAGATGCGGGACTTCATTGACGGCTTTGACTCCAAAGTGATAGGGGCCTACTTCGACGTCGGCAACGTCCTGTTGACGGGTTATCCCGAACATTGGATCCGAATCCTCAGCCATCGGATCAAGCGTGTGCACGTTAAAGACTTCAAGCGTTCCGTGGGGACGGTCGAGGGATTCGTTGATTTATTGGAAGGGGACGTCGATTTCCGGGCGGTCAAAACGGCGCTGGCCGATATCGGCTACGATGGCTATGTCACCGCCGAGATGCTGCCCTTTGAGCCGGGCCGCCCTGAAGAAACGGCACAAGCGATGAAGAAAATCTTTAAATAGGATGACAGACGACAGATGGCAGACGACAGACGGCGGAATTCGGGTTTTGTTGTATTCGTATTTCTTTATACGGTTTTGTCTTCATTGATAGGCGGCGGAGTGTTTGCAGGTGACGCTCAGGTTGTCCCTTTGTCCCACGCTCACGCCCACAACGACTACAGGCATGAGCGTCCTCTGCTTGATGCGCTCGCGCATGGTTTTTGCAGCGTTGAGGCGGATATATTTCTCGTCGATGGCGATTTATTTGTCGCCCATGATCGAGAGGAGATCAGGCCTGATCGAACGCTTCGCGGGCTTTATCTCGATCCGTTGAGAAAACGCATCAAGCAAAACGGCGGCCGCGTTTATCCGGACGGGCCGGTATTGATATTGCTTATCGACTTCAAGACAGAGGCCGTTTCGACGTACAAGACGCTTCATAACATGCTGGCGGAGTACCGAGATATCTTCACGTCCTTCGATCCGGATGGACGCCGGGATAAGGCGGTTCTGGCGATTATCTCCGGCAATCGCCCTTTCGCGTTCATGCAATCGCAAGCCGTTCGTTATGCCGCGTATGACGGCAGGCTCACCGATTTGAAATCCGATGCGCCTGCGAACCTGATTCCATTAATAAGCGATCGCTGGGGACGGCATTTCAAATGGCGTGGGGATGGGCCGATGCCCACCGAAGAACGTCTCAAACTCGAAGAGATAGTGCAGACAGCGCACAAAAAAGGCCGGCGGGTGCGCTTCTGGGCCACACCGGATGGGGCTTCTCCGGCCAGAGAAGCCCTCTGGCGCGAGCTGCTCGCCGCCGGAGTCGATCTGCTCAATACCGACGATCTCAAAGGTCTCCAGCAGTTCCTTTTAACCCGCCAGAATCAGTAAAATCTTCGCATACCGGTCTTTAATTATGACGATATAGCTCTGTGTACCCGGGATTTTTCTTGACGGCGAATTCTTAATCCGGTACTAATAATAAAAGGTGCGTGTGGGTTCTTTGTTGATTGAGGGCGGTCATTCTCGTTTTTTGGATTCTCACGTTCCTCTTAGCAGTTCAGGTCGGGCTTTTTAAAAGGAGGTCATCGTTTCGTAACGCTCGTCACGGGCGGACAGGGATGGGTTAAGCCTGCAGCGAGTGGGATGGTTTTTTTCACGTTTCCATTTGAAGGAGGATTATTATGTGTAGAAGACTCATTTCTTTGGCCTGTTGTGTTCTGGCATTGGTATTGGCCGGTAACGCTTCGGCGGGGCTGTTAGGGCACTGGGAATTTGATGACGGCTCCGGTACGACGGCCCTGGACAATTCCGGGAACGGTCATGCCGGCACCCTGCTGGGCGATCCGCAATGGGTGGCGGGTGTTATTGGCAGCGGCGCGCTGAGTTTTGATGGATCGGATGGCCTTGTGGAGGTCGGCCATGATGCCTCGTTTTCCATAGAGGACGCCTTGACGATTGCAACGTGGGTGAAACTCACTGACCTCAGCACGTATTATTTTCTGGTCTGCAAGCAACCGAGCGGCACGGCAGGCGACAACTATCCCGGTAACTACGAATTCAGAACGGAGTCCGGGACCGGTGAACTACAGTTCGGCCACCAGGAAGCCGAAGGGGAGCAGTACACCTTTTACGATTCCACGACGGCGATTACCGCCGGGCAATGGTATCACGTAGCGGTTGTGGTCACGAAAGGGAAGAGTGTCGATTTTTATATCGACGGTATGCCCGCCGGAAACGCCCCGCAAACCGCGAATTTCGGAGTGTTAAACGAAGAGCCCGTCCGAATCGGGGGCAGAAAAGACGGCTACTCGTTCTTCAATGGATTTCTGGATGATGTGTATATCTATGACCAGGCCTTGACAGCGTACCAGGTGCAAAAACATTTTGAAGGGATTGCCCCCACGTTTACAGTTGCTCAGCATCCCGGTCCGGCGGATGGCGTTGTGCATGGGGAGACGTGGGTTACTTTGAGCTGGTCGCCGGGAGAAACGGCGGTTTCGCACGACGTGTATTTAGGCGATCATTTCGATGATGTTGACAACGGGATCGCTGAGGTGTTCCGAGGTAATCAGGGGGGGACGTTTTACATCGCCGGCTTCCCGGGATTTGCCTATCCGGACGGTCTTGTTCCGGGGACGACCTACTACTGGCGCATCGATGAAGTCGAGGCGGATGGGACGACGATTCATGAGGGGAATATCTGGAGCTTCTCGATCCCGCCCAAAACCGCTTACCATCCCGAACCGGCCGACGGAGCAGAGATCGAAGATCCGAACGCCGCACATCTGACGTGGACGGCGGGCTTTGGAGCCAAATTGCACTCGATCTATTTCGGCGATGATTATGACGACGTTGATAATGCGACCGGCGGGGTTCCCCAGGGGATTGGCGTCTATAATCCCGATCCGCTTGAGTTGGGCAAAGTGTATTACTGGCGGATCGATGAGTTCGACGGCGCTGCAACCTATAAGGGGGACGTGTGGAGCTTTACGACGCCGGGCGCGATCGGGGACCCGCAGCCGGTCAAAGGGGCTGTGGATGTAGGGATCAATCCGGTTCTTGGCTGGTCTGCCGCCGACAATGCCGTTTCACACGAAATTTATCTGGGGACGGATGAAGCTGCCGTACGCCACGCGGATACGGGTTCGCCCGATCATAAGGGATCCAAGGTGTTGGGGGATGAGAGCTATGATCCCGGATTCCTTGAGTCGGATACGACCTACTCTTGGCGTGTCGATGAGGTTGACGACCAGGGCAACACGTCGAAGGGACCTGTTTGGAGCTTTACGACGGGGCATTTCATTATTGTGGATGACTTTGAGAGTTATACCGACGACGATACCGCCGGCGAGGCGATTTGGCAGAGCTGGATTGATGGTTTTGGCCTGGCGGATAACGGCGCACAGGTCGGCAATCTGATGCCCCCATATGCGGAACAGGCGATTGTCCATGGCGGTGCGCAATCCATGCCGCTTATTTATGTGAACACCGACGGCGTGACGAATTCGGAGGCGTCAATGACGCTGACGGATGTACGCGATTGGACCGCAGGGGGCGCGAGTTCGTTGGTGATTTGGTTCAGAGGCCGGGTGGATAATGCCGCCGAACCTTTATATGCCGGTATCGCCAATACCGGCGGCTCGCTCGTCATCGTGCCTCACGACGACGCGAACGCCGCACGATCGCGAGGCTGGACGCGGTGGGAGATCCCATTGCAAGACTTTGCCGATCAGGGTATCAACCTGGCGAACGTTGGCACGATTGCGATCGGCGTGGGTACGCAAGGCAATCCCGCCGCATCCGGCGGTTCAGGCCAGATGTGCATTGATGATATTTCGCTTTATTAAGATGCTCAAATCTTCGATTGGAGCATAAGAATGGACTTCATCGGGGCCTGTACGGATTCATGGGTTACAGGCCCCGTTGTCTTTGGACATCGTCCGTAGCCGGCCGAATCCATAAGAACAAGGAGGCATTATGTGGGATTTTGCTGGACAGGAAGATGATATATTGGGTACCGTTTAGTAAACGGAATACGGGTAGATTCTTACGTTTTTTAAAGGAGAGCATTTCTGACATCTGGTTTCAGGTCTGCATCTCCGTGTCAGTCGTTCAGATGGCCGTTTTGAAGAAAGGAGGTGGCGTCAAATCCCGAATCACTGTCCATACGGCACATGGACGCAATTCAGCAATAGAACCATTGTCAATCATCTTAGCCGGAAGGAGTATTGCAATGTGTAGGAAATTAAATGTTTTGTTTTTTTCCGTATTGATATTGAGCATGGCCAATGATGCCTTAGCGGATCTGGTGGGGTATTGGAAATTTGACGAAGGCGCTGGAACCACAGCCGTGGACGCGAGCGGCCAGGGGAATGATGGCACGCTGAATGGCCCCCCGGAGTGGGCTGTTGGGCAATTGGGCAGTGCCCTCAGTTTTGATGGCACTGCGGATTATGTGGAAGTTCCTCACAATCCCAGCCTATCCATCACGGATGCCATCACGATCGCTGCCTGGACCTATATGAATACGGGCGCGAGTGGTGAAATGGCGATCGTGAGCAAAGGCGGATGGGCGGCAAATAATCTGCCTTATGAACTGACGATGGAAGCCGGAGGTGTGATCTTTTGGCAGTTTTACGATGACGCGGGCAGAGACACATGCTCTCCAGAATCGCCGACCGTGGACGAGTGGCACCATATTGCGGCGACCTATGATGGTACTATCTTCAGATGTTACATCGATGGAGAGTTGGCCGATGAGTGGGCGTACACCGGAAAAATGCCGGAGAACGACGTTTCAGTGATGATTGGGAGAAGAAGCACGGGCGGGTGCCAATTCAACGGTCTGATCGATGACGTGATGATCTACAATCATGCTCTCAGCGAAAGTGAGGTCCCGCAGATTATGATGGGGCTGGGTGGCAGAGGGAAGGCATCGGGGCCCGATCCGCGCGACGGCGCCATTCATGAGGACACGTGGGCGACGTTGAGCTGGTCGGCGGGAGCTTTTGCCGTTTCTCACGATGTGTATATATCCGACCATTTTGACGATGTGAACGAAGGGGCTGAAGCGGCCTTCGAGGGTAACCAGGCCGCGACATATATTGTGATTGGTTTTCCCGGGTTTCCTTATCCTGAGGGGCTCGTACCCGGGACGACGTATTACTGGCGCATCGATGAGGTCAACGACGCGGACCCGAATAGTCCCTGGGTCGGCGATGTCTGGAGCTTTATGGTTCCTCCCAAAACGGCGTACAATCCCATCCCGGCCGACGGCGCCGAATTCGTTGAGACGCCCGTCACCCTAAGCTGGACGCCGGGCTACGGCGCCAAGCTGCACACGGTCTATTTCGGCGATGATTACGATCAAGTGAACGAGGCGACCCAGAGCGGCGCCATACAAGGCTCGGCGAGCTATAATCCGGGTCCGCTGGAGCCGGAAAAAGTGTACTACTGGCGCGTCGATGAGTTCGACGCCGCTGAAACATATAAAGGGGACGTTTGGACCTTTACGACGCCGGGTGCGGTCGGCAATCCAAGCCCGGCCAACGGCGCCGCCGATGTGAAGATGATCGCCACGCTAAGCTGGACGGCGAGCGATAGCGCCGCTTCTCACGAACTGTATTTTGGCACTGACGCAGAGGCCGTTCGTCATGCCGATGCGACGTCGCCCGAGTATATCGGCAGTAAAACCCTTGGGGACGAAAGCCACGATCCCGGCAAGCTCGCCTGGCATACTGCTTACCACTGGCGCGTCGATGAGGTCGATAGCCAGGGCAATACGTTGAAAGGCCCGCTCTGGAGCTTCACGACGGCCGACTTCCTCTCCGTGGATGATTTCGAGGAGTACACAGATAATGACGCAGAAGGTGAGGCCATTTGGCAAAGCTGGATCGATGGTTTCGGTGTTCCTGCCAATGGCGCTCAGGCGGGTTATCTTATGCCTCCATACGCCGAGCAAACAGTCGTTCACGGTGGTCTTCAATCCATGCCGTTGGTGTACGATAACGCCCCCGGCGCGGCCGCGTACTCCGAAGCCACGCTCACCCTGAGCTATCCGCGCGACTGGACCGAGAGCGGCGTCAGCGCGTTGGTGATGTGGTTCCGGGGAAGGATGGATAATGCCGCCGAGCCGTTATACGTTTCCGTCGCCAATAGCGGCGCCGCCGGTGTGACGGTGACTTACGACGACGCGAACGCCGCTCAGACGGGTCCCTGGACAAGGTGGGTGATCCCGTTACAGACGTTTGCCGATCAGGGGATTAACCTGACGAATGTGAACACAATCGCGGTCGGCTTGGGGTCGAAAGGCGCGATGACCACGGCCGGCGGAACGGGTACGATGTACTTTGACGACATCGCGCTGTATTAAGGGCCTTCCGGAAGGCCGATGCTGCCGTTGGATTCCATGTGCGAATGGAATCTGCAGACAGCATTCATGTTTGTACGGATTCGGGGCCTGCACGGATACGACCCGTGCAGGCCCCGTTGTTTTGTTGGTCTGAGCGATTCCCTTGCCAATCTTGACATTTTCGATCAATTATGCTATCTAAAAGCAAGGTAGATAAATAGTCCCTGTTGTGAAAGCACTATTTGTCAATCCCGCGAAAGCGGGAATCCGGTTTTAACGTTCTGGACCCCTGCTTTCGCAGGGGTGACATCGTTAGTTTTTTGTTTGTGCAACAGGAACTCACTAAAAGAACTCCGGCGATGTTCGGATGAGGTGGAGATGGTTGCAGTTTTGTTTGACACACCCGGCAACATGCGAAGAATGCAGATGGATTGATGGAGTGGAGATTGTAGAATGCAGGACGAGACAGGCAATAAGACGGAATTATTCCAATATTTACACACCTTGCGTCAGTGTGTTGAGCAATCCGGGCAAAGCCGATTCACGCATGAGAATAAGCATATAGAGCAATCCTGTCTGATTTTTCGAGCCATTTTCGATAATGCGGCCGACGGGATCCTGTTGATCGATTTGGACAATAAGACATTCTTCTTAGCCAACCGGGTGGTCTGTCAAATGCTCGGTTACAGTCAACACGAGCTCAAGACGCTTGGCGTTGAAGACATTCACCCTGAAGAAGACCTGCCCTATGTCATAGAACAGTTCGAGAAACAGATCAGGGAAGAGTTGACGCTCGCGAAAAATATGCGCGTCAAAAGGAAGGACGGGAGTATTTTTTGGGCGGATGTTAATGCATTCCCAATCACGATCGGCCACAAGACCTATCTGATGGGAATTTTCAGGGATATTACGGAGCGGATGGAAGCCGAGGAGAAATTAAGGCGAAGTGAGGAGACGTTCCGTTTGGCCATGGAGGCGTCGAACGACGCCCTGTGGGACTGGAATATGGTCACAAACGAAGTGTATCGGAATCCGCGTCACACAACGATGTTAGGCTATGAGCCCGGGGAACTCACGACGGCGCAAGAGGAATGGGAGAAGCGTATTCACCCCGATGATAAACCGCTCGTGCTCGGACTGATCGATAGGAATGCCAAGGGACAAGCAGCTTCTTTCCATTTGGAGTATCGCCTTTTAACGAAATCCGGAGCGTACATATGGGTTTTGGGTCGAGGGAAAATCGTAGCTCATAATCGCGATGGATCGCCGGCGCGGATGATCGGCACAAACGCTGATATTACGGAACGCAAAAAGGCGGAAGAGGAACTGCGAAACTTCAAAGCGGTCGCCGACAGGGCCGGCTATGGTGTAGCCATGAGCGACCTTCAAGGCAACCTCATCTACTTGAATGAACCGTTTGCCCGGATGCATGGCTACAGTATTGACGAGTTGGTCGGGGAACGTCTTACCATTTTCCATAATGACGAACAGTTGGATGTCGTTAACGGGCTCAATCAACAACTTGCAGAAACGGGTTCCTATCTTTCCAAAGAAGTGTGGCATACGAGAAAGGACGGAACGACCTTCTGTGCCTTAATGAATGGCACGTTGATCCGGGATGAGCATGGAGAACCTAAGTCTATGGCCGCTACGGCGGTGGATATCACGCAGCGCAAGAACATAGAAACGGCGCTGGCTGAGAGTGAACAGAAATACAAAACGATTGTAGAAGGGACCGGTGACGGTATTGTCACCGTCGATAAGAACGGCGTTCTCCTGTTTGTCAACACGACGGCGGCAAAGAACTTACGCGGTGCGCCGGAGGATTTTACAGGAAAAACCTTGTGGGATATTTCACCGAAGGAGATTGCAGACAAACGAATGGCGGAAGTGTCCAGAGCGATCAATACGAAACAGTCGTTGGAGTCGATCCGCCAGGTAGAATTATGCGGCCGGTTTGCATGGCGCCATATCAGAATTGAGCCGGTAAAGGACGAATCGGGAAATGTCACGATGGCGACGATTATCGCCAGAGATATTGATCGTATGAAGCGAGCGGAAGAAAAAATCCGGTTACTGAGTGAGGCGGTGGAGCAGTCGATTGACGGCATTGCCATTGGAGACCTTGACCGGCGACTGCTCTATGTCAACGCCGCGTATGCCCGCATGCATGGTTACACGCCTGAAGAAATGGTGGGAATGCGTGTCGAGGATGTACATAACAATAAAGAGATGGATGATGATATGGAAATTGCCTACGACATTGATACGCAGGGATCGTGGACGGGGGAACTCGAGCATATGACCAAAAACGGAACGGTTTTTCCCTGTTATCACTCCGGAACATCGATCACGGATGACCGCGGTGAAGTAACGGGTCAGCTTGTCGTATGCAGGGACATCGGAGAATCCAGGAAGAGGGAGGAGGAACTCAACACGTACCGCGAGAAAATGGCTCATGCCGAACAACTTGCCTCATTGGGAACGCTCAGTGCCACCGTTGCTCATCAGATCACCCAGCCCCTGACGGTCATTCGTTTATCGCTCGACAATGTCATAGATGAGCTGGAAGGGTCATCCTGTTCGAGCACGGTGCTCCGAAGGCTTCGGGACAGTGTCGCTCAAGTCTCGGGGATCACGTCCATTATCAATCGATTCCGGAGTTTTGCCCGGCATTCCTCAGATACGTCCTTCGGTCAGGTCGATGTGCAGGCGGTGGTTGTACGAACCGCCAGGCTGCTCGCCGACAGTGCGAAGCTGGCCAGAGTGACGTTGAACGTCGAGGATATGAGCGCGCTGCCTCCCGTCATGTTGCACGAGAGGGAATTTGAGCAGATCCTTTTTGCTCTGGCTGAGAATGCGATTCAGGCGGCGGACGGTGAAACGGCCCGGCGGATCGTGATTAGCGGATCTGTGAAAGATGAACACATTGAGTTGCGTTTTTCCGATACCTGCGGCGGCATCCCGCCGGAGCACCTGGATAAGATTTTTGAGCCGTTCTTCACAACGAAGCCTCGGGATCAGGGGACGGGGTTGGGGTTGTGTATCGTCCGAGACGCCGTCGCTCGTGTGGGGGGACGCGTTCGGGTCGAAAGTGAGCTGGGCAAAGGTTCAACGTTCTTTGTGACCTTGCCGATATGTCAGGATTAAAGATCAGGAGAAAGCCATTGTCATGACTCGAATGTCGAGCGATTTAACCGTTGTTCACGATGATTCTTCCAATCTACAGGGCCGTCGGATGAACCTGGTCATCGGTATTCTTGTTGTTCTTTTGACAACCGGTGCCGCCGTGAGGCCGGCGGTTCCTCCAAAAACAACGGTGATCGTCGGTCGCTGGGACCGGTTTGAACGTACGGTGGCCAACGCGACGGTGTATCAGGATCCGTATCGCGATGTAATGCTGAATGTAACGTTCACCCATCCTGACGGGAGCGAGACATCATTTTGGGGTTTCTACGACGGCCGATCAACCTGGCGTTTGCGGTGTATGCCGGACCAGTTGGGGATATGGGCGTACACGGCGGAATTTTCCGATGGTGCACCCGGCGTCAGCGGGACATTCACCTGTGTCGAATCCGATCTTCCCGGCCTGGTGGGCGAATATGAGACGAATCCCATTTGGTTCGGATTCAAAGATGGTGGGCCGTTGCTGATACGCAGCCTCCACTGTGGAGACCGCTTTTTTGCCCGGAACTGGGACGATCCGGCAGTAGCGAACGACGGTGAGAAGCGAAAGCTCTTTCTCGATTGGGCGCAGGCTCGGGGTTATAACACCTTATCCATTGCCAGTCATTATTTGAATCGACGGAGTAAGGCGCGCGGACAAGGCTGGGATACACCCGAATTGTGGCCGTTGGATGCCGAAGAGTATCAACGCATGGAAATGATCCTGAACGATCTCGCCGCCCGGCGAATTACGGTGTTTCCCTTTGCCGGTTTCTTCGGCCGCGATTCGAACTTTCCCCGATCTCCCAACGACCAGGCCCTTTACCTTCGTTATACGTTGGCGCGGTTGGGAGCCTATTGGAATCTGCTGTTTAATGTGGGGGGACCCGAACCGCTGCTGCGAGGTAAACCGTTTCTGACCTTTGGAGAAGTCTGTCGTCTTGGGCGGGACATTCGATCCCTGGATGTTTTCGGTCACGGATTAACAGTCCACAATGCCACCGGCGATGATATCTACCGCGATCAGCCCTGGTTTGGCTTTGGCACCGTGCAGGGTCCCAAGACCACGAATCGTCAGCGGCTTGCGGAGGGATTGTTGCGGAATCATCATCCATCACACCCGCTTTTTGCCCAGGAAACGCTCTGGCCCGGCAACACGTTCGGGCATCCGCGCTATTCCGACGAAGATATCCGCCGTAATGCTTTTGTTATTTTATTTTGTGCCGCCATGATTAATTATGGCGACATGACGAGCAGTTCATCGTCCGGTTTCAGTAATTCCATGAATCCCAAAGACGCGGTCAATGCTCGTCATGAAATCATCCATCAGGTTTGGGACACGTTCGCATTGTTACCCTGGCCCCGAATGAAGCCTCGTCCCGATCTGGTGAATGCCGGTTATTGTCTGGCCGATCCGGGCCGTCGCTATCTTGTGTACGTCGAGGAACCTGCGAACGTGCACGTGAAAGTCAGACCCGGCACCTATGAAGTGG
>Ga0180432_10007390_pt1 | contig 13962 bp, 9 predicted proteins | sample SS_ome_10_FD_132414 | JGI IMG/M metagenome (GOLD analysis project Ga0180432, IMG submission 132414) | Hypersaline lake sediment archaeal communities from the Salton Sea, California, USA - SS_1_MS_2 metaG | ecosystem: Environmental > Aquatic > Non-marine Saline and Alkaline > Hypersaline >...
CGCAAAGACCACCAGGGTGGCCAGCACAGTGAAGGCACCCATTATTCGCTTACCCATTGGGTAAACCTCCCGAAACGCATGGTTGCCTTCCCCCCCGGAGACGCTCCCCGGGGAGGTCTTGCGCCCCTTTATATGCGCAAGCCCCGTGCCAGTGGGGCGTTACGGTCAAATCGGAACTCTGATTTCCTGTATCAGCCGGGACCGGGCGAATATGTCCTTCCGTACCTGCGAACCGCCGTGTGGACGGGTTTTCCCGGTCTCAGATATACGTCGGAAATCCTTCTCACCGGGCCATGTGCAACCGCATCCCCGACGTCGACCTACTCCGCCCGGGCGTATCGGAAATCCATTTTCCGAAAAAGGGCCGCAGGCAGGAAAAGTCGGTTCGATATTCCGAATGAGAGCCCCGTTTGCGGTCCGGGCCCCCGGATGCGGAAAGAGCTTTCCCCCGCAGGGGAAAAATTTTTCCGCCCCGGCTGGCGGGTCGAGTCGGCTCAGAGCGAAAGACGCTGTACGACCGGGTGCAGCAGAACCACCCAGAGAGCTGCGGCTGCGAAGGCTGTCATCGTCCCGAGGACAAGCCCGAGAGCGGGATAAGTCAGAGCCACGAAGGCCGTATAGACCAGAATGTTGGTCGAGGCGAGAACCATTACCTTGCCGGTGGCACGAGCGAAATCGGCCCCCTGAACCATGGTGAGAATGCACATCGAAGAAAGCATGACGGCCGGGAAGGTCGAGAAGATACCGGTCCACCATTCCCCCACGTAGCCCGAGAGCAAAACCGTCGCACCCACCACGCTGCCCGCGAAGAGCACACGAATCAACAGCGCTCCCGAAGAATAGCGCCTGATGTTCCGCTCCCGGGCCGGAATGTGCAGGACGAACTCGAGTCCGGACCAGGTCAGCAGCATCACGACAAGGTAGAGTCCGATCCCGACTCCGAAGGTGATCCCCTGAATCGCCGCGGCCGTCAGAGCCAGAACGAACCAGGTCAACAATGACAGAGGCAGGGCGATTGTCAGCCCCCGCCTGACAGTCAGGATGAAAACGGTCAGGAAGAGAGTGTCGATCGTCATACCGACCGGCACGGCCCTGGTGGCCCGGGCGGCAAAACCGGCATCGTGCACCAACCCCACGAAGAGGAGCGCAATCAGGATGGTGGAGGGGAGATTGGTGACCAGACCGCCGATCCGGCTGCCGAGGCGTTCAGCCAGCAGAGTCGCTCCCCCGATCCAGAATCCGGCGATGAGAAAAGAGAGAAGGACCTTAAGCCCGAAAAGCTGATCCACGCAGTGCCTTTCGCTCGAGTCCCGCGCCGGGTAACAGGACGGTATCTGCTTCGTACCGGGCCGGATCCCAATATAAGGTAGAAAAGGTCATCCCCCGGCATGACTTTATACACTGCATCATCCCGGAGAGATGCTGAAATCGGAACAGGATCGAAAACTGTCACCATGAGTACTACGTCCGAGACAACCGCCGCATCCGGAGAACGGCACGGGCACGGCTTCGGCACCGCACCCGTTTTCCTGGCCAGTATCAGCACCATCCTCGGCGCCATTCTCTTTCTGCGTTTCGGCTACGCGGTCGGCAACGTGGGTGTCTTCGGCACCTTCGCCATCATCGTCATCGGTCATCTGGTGACGATTCCGACCGCGCTGGCGATCGCCGAGATCGCCACCAACCGGCGGGTCGAGGGGGGCGGCGAGTACTACATCATTTCCCGCTCCTTCGGCACCACCATCGGCGCCTCGATCGGGGTTTCGCTCTACCTCTCACAGGCAATCAGCGTGGCCTTTTACATGATCGCCTTCGCCGAAGCCTTCCGCCCGCTGGCACCGGTGCTGGAGTCGATCCTGGGGATCGGTTTCGATCCCCGTCTCGTCAGCCTGCCGGCCGTCACAGTCCTGGCGCTCATCGTGATCGTCCGGGGCGCCGGTCTGGGGGTGAATATCCTGGCAATTGTGGCCGTCACCCTCGGGATTTCGCTGGGCGCCTTTTTTCTTGGCGGACCGGTTGAAGGAACGACCGGGGCCGGCCTGCAACCTTTCGGCACGATCGCGAGCCCCGACCCCTTCATTCTCGTCTTCGCCATCATCTTCCCGGCTTTCACCGGCATGACGGCCGGGGTGGGTCTTTCGGGCGATCTGGCCGATCCCCGCCGCTCGATTCCGCGCGGGGTCATCTGGGCCACGGCGGTAGGATTGGTGGTCTATTTCGCGGCGGTCCTGAAGCTGGCCTATTCCGCTCCACCGGCGTTGCTGGCATCCGATCAGCTGATCATGGCCAGAATCGCTCTGTGGGGACCGATCATCCCGATCGGATTGGCTGCCGCCACGCTTTCCTCCGCGATCGGATCGATCCTGGTGGCACCGCGCACCCTTCAGGCCCTGGCCGGCGACGGTATTGCGCCGGCGAGGAGCGTAAACCGGGTTCTGGCCAGCGGGGTCGGCGAAGCCAACGATCCGCGCGCAGCCACCATCGTCACCGCCGTCATCGCCGTGGTAACGGTCGCTCTGGGCTCGGTTGATTTCGTGGCCCGGATCATCTCGATGTTCTTCATGGTGACGTACGGATCGCTCTGCCTGATCAGTTTTCTCGAGCATTTTGCCGCCCGCCCCAGTTATCGGCCGGCTTTTCGAAGCCGCTGGTATCTGAGCCTGCTCGGGGCGGTGATGGCTTTCATGCTGATGTTCCAGATGGATCCACTCTACGCTCTGCTGGCGATCGCGATCATGGTCGGCATCAATCGGGGGATCAACGCCAGCCGTCCCGAGGAGCGGGACGACCTCTCGGCCATCTTTCACGGCGTGATGACCCAGCTGACACGAAACATTCAGGTGCGGCTGCAGAAGGTCAAACTGTGGCAACAGAACGAGGACTGGCGGCCGAGTCTGATCATGGTCAACGGGCGCAGCTTCACCCATACCGCACCGCTGCAGCTCTTCATGTGGTTCTGTCACCGCTTCGGATACGGCACCTACCTGCACTTCATCAAGGGCACTCTCAATCCGGTCACCTATCGTGAAAGCCGCTCCGTACTGACCCAGCTCATCCGCCTGCGCGAAGCCCGTCACAGCGCTATCTACGTGGATACCATGATCAGTCCCTCGATGCGCTCGGCCCTGGCCCAGAGCCTGCAGGTGCCGGGGATCTCGGGGATGGAGAACAACACCAGCCTGTTCGAGTTCTCGGCTCACGACCCCCCCGACATCCTGGAGGAGGTCCGGGACGGGTGCGATCTGGCCTACGCCGCCAACATCAACCGTCTGGTCCTGCGGCACGGCGACCAGTTTTTCGGCGAGCGGCAGACGATCCACATCTGGCTCACCTGGCACGACTACACCAATGCCAGCCTGATGATCCTGCTGGCCTACATCCTGCTCGCCCACCCCGACTGGAAGGGGGCCGAGATCACCGTCTACGCCGCATTCCCGCACGAGGAGGTCGCCGAACAGTCGCAGAAACTCAAAGCTCTGGTCACCGAAGGCCGGATCCCGATCAGCAGCCAGAACATCAGCATCGTGCCGACCGATCCGACCACCGATTTCAGCCAGGTGGTCCAGCACGTTTCGGCCTCGGCCGACCTGGTTCTGCTCGGCTTCACTCAGGAACGGCTGCAGGACAAAGGTACCGATATCCTGCTCCGCCACCCCGAACTCGGCGAGGTGCTCTGGGTCTCGGCGGCCCAGCGCATCTCGATCGAATGACGAGGAAAGGCACCATGTCCGATGAGCTGTTCGACGAACTCGACCACCTGATCGAGACCGAACCGCTGGGTGTCCTGGCCACCCAGCACGCCGACGGGCCGCATGCGAGTCTGATCGCGGTCACCCCCGGGCCCGATCGCACCAGCCTGTACTTCGTGACCGAACGCGACACACGGAAATACGCCTATCTGACCGCCTCGGGCCGCATCGCCCTGTTAATCGACTCCCGGTCCCGTTCGGGCACCGATATCGCCAGCGGGCGGGCGGTCACGATCTACGGCCGGGCCGAGGAGGCCACGACCGATGACGTGGGAACAATCCAGGAACGGCACCTGGCCCGGCACCCCTACCTGGCACCGTTTCTTTCATCGGGGACCAGTGCCTTCATCCGGATCGAGGTTGAATCGTATTCCCTCGTGCTCGGTTTTTCCGAGGTCTGGGACCTGAACCCGCAAAGCGGTACCTGGACCAACCGCAACAGCTGAGTATTCAGTACGGCCCAGCCGGTGTAACGGTCAGGTAGCGATTGAAACTCCGGCGGCTTCCGGACATACTTGTGCCCTGTCGGTAACGCTTTGTCAGGCGACAGTTGTAGGATTCTTGCGTCGCCACAATGCGAACGGTATGACACCGTATTGCAGCTCCTATCCAACCCCGAGAATCCGCCGGGGTGACGAGCGCGAGGTTTGTATGACCCGATCCCGAACGATCACCGGTTACTGCCTGACCGTCTGTCTGGTATTCTGCCTCTTGAGGCCGACGGGGGCGAGGGCGCAGGTCCAGACACACCAGCACCCGATCGTTCCCCGGCTCACCGGACCCGTCACCCTCGACGGACCGAGCGACGAGCCCGCCTGGCAGGCAATCGAACCGCTGCCCCTTGTCACCCAGTCACCCTATTTCGGGAATCCGCCGTCGGAGGCAACCGAGGTCCGCCTGGCTCATGACGATGAGTTCATCTACCTGGCCGGACGTCTGTGGGATGATCCTGAGGATATCCGGGGGTTCTCGCTCAAGAGGGATGAACTGGCACCGTACAACGACTATTTCGGGATCATCCTCGACACCTTCAACGACAACGAGAACGCCCTGGCGTTCTTCACCACCCCGGCGGGTATCCGGCTCGATTTCACCATCGCCAACGACGCCCAACCCGTCGATCCGGATGATGCGCCCCTGAATCTGAGCTGGGACACCTTCTGGGATGCGGCCGTCACGACGACCGCCGAGGGCTGGTTCGCCGAGTTGCGGATTCCGTTGTCGAGCCTGCGCTTTGACGACAGTGGTGATGAGGTCGTCATGGGAGTATTGATCTGGCGAAATATTGCCAGCATCCCCGAGGTCGACATATTCCCGGCGGTCGATATGACGCGTGGTGACTGGAGCAGTTTCACCCCCTCCCGGGGGCAGGACATGGTCTTCCGGAATCTGCACAGCCACCGGCCGGTGTACCTGACCCCCTACCTGCTGGGGGGTGAAGGGATCACCCACGAACTGAACGATCCCGAGACAGCCTGGCTGCGGGACCGGACCCGCACCCGGGAAGCCGGACTGGATCTGAAATACTGTCTGACCGGCAACCTGACCCTCGATGTGACGCTGAACACCGATTTCGCCCAGGTCGAGGCCGACGACCAGCAGGTCAACCTGACCCGCTATTCACTCTTTTTCCCCGAGAAGCGCCGCTTTTTTCAGGAACGATCGAGCAACTTCACCGTGAACCTGGGCGGCAACCAGAGCCTTTTTTACAGCCGTCGGATCGGTCTGTATGAAGGCGAGAAGATCCCGATTCTGGGCGGCGTGCGGCTGGTCGGACGGCTGGGACGCTGGGACGTGGGCGCCCTGACGATGCAGACCGCCGAGAGCAGCGAACTGCCTTCGGAAAATTTCGGTGTCATGCGCCTGCGCCGGCAGATCTTCAACGAAAATTCCTACCTGGGCGGGATCGTCACCAGCCGTATCGGCACCGACGGCAGCCGGAATCTGACCTGGGGCCTGGATGGGATCATCAGAGTCTTCGGAGATGATTATCTGAACCTGAACCTGGCCCGCACCTCTGAGAGGGGCACTGAGTGCGGCGTACTCGCAACCGATCCGTGGTGGTTGTCCCTGCTGTGGGAGCGACGCCGGCAGAAGGGATTCTTCTACAGCGGATCGGTGGCCCGTTCCGGGGCGGCCTTCAACCCGGCGGCGGGATTCATGATGCTCGAAGATTACCGTGAGATCCGGGCCGCTGTCGGGCACGGCTGGATCGCCGCCGATGAGAGAGCACCTTTCATCCAGAGCAGCATTACCGGTTCAGGAATGATCATGGCGAACGATTCCGACGGCAGCCTGCGGACCGGGGAGTTCACTCTCACCGGGACCGCGCTGACCTCCAGCGCCTGGGCCTTCGGCGCCGGGGTGAAAACGGCGACCGAAAATCTGGACGATGAATTCGAGCTCGCCGATGATATCATCGTGCCGGTCGGCCGTTACTCCTTCGGTCTCTTCGAGGGGTACATCCTGTCGCCGGGCGGGCGGTTGATGAGCGCCAATCTCATCTTCACCGCCGGGGGCTATTTCGACGGCCGGCGGATCAGTCTGACCTGCGTCCCCACCTGGAGCGTGTCCGAGTACCTGAACCTGCAGGGTTTTTATCAGCTCAACCGGGCCGATTTTCCCGATCGGGACCAGGCCTTCGCGGCCCACATCGCCCGCCTGCGACTGCAGCTTACCTTCTCCACCCGGCTCTCCCTGCTCAGCTTTGTGCAGTACAACAGCGCCGCTGATGTCCTGGTTGCCAATCTGCGTCTGCGATACAACCCGCGCGAGGGCACCGACCTCTACCTGGTGTACAATGAGGGTCTCAACACCGACCGGCTGGCGGAGGTCCCCCCCCGCCCCTTCACCGGCGACCGCACCCTGATGCTCAAGTACGCCTGCACCTTCATTCTCTGAGAGCGATCAGCCGCGCCACGTTCTGCCCGCACAATACGACCATGGGCATGCCCCCCCCCGGATTGACCGAGCCCCCCACGAAATAAAGATTGGCATAGCGGGTGCTCTGCTTGGGAGCCTTGAAGGCGTAGTTCCGGAAGCGGTCGGAGACCACCCCGTAGATAGAGCCGCGGTTGGAGTAGTAGCGCTCCCGGATGTCGAGCGGGGTCCAGACATGCTCGAAGACCGTATGCCGACGCAAATCGGTCAGCCCCATCCGCTCGAGTTTATCGACGATGCGCTCCTTGAAGGCCAGGTAATCGCTCTGCTGGAGCGGGTGCTCCTCGTCGATGTAGGGGATGTGCGGCAGAATCTTCAGACAGTCGCAGCCTGCCGGGGCCACTGTGGGATCGGTCCGCGAGGCGGCCACCAGGTAGATGGTCGGGTCATCGGGCAGCTGCCGGTCGCGGAAAACGGTCCTGAAATGCTCACGCTGATCGCCGGAGAAAAAGAAGTTGTGGTGAGCCAGCTGCGGGTACTGCGTGTCAAGCCCCAGGTCGAGGATAAGTCCCGAACAGGCCGGTTCGAACTTGCGCAAACGGCGCAGAAACGACTCGTCCTCTCCAAGCAGGTCGCGGTAGGCGGGAATGACTTCCATGTTCGACACGACCACCTCGGCCGGCACTGACCGTCCGTCGGCCAGCTTCAGGCCCCGAACCCGGTCAGCCTCGGTTTCGATGGCCGTGACCTCCGCCTTCAGGTGCACCGTGATGCCGATTTCCTCCATGAGCCGCTCGAGGCCGCGGGCCAGGTTGTACATGCCGCCATCCACATACCAGAGGTCGTAGCGGAACTGGATGGTGGGCAGGCAGTTCATGAAGGCCGGGGCGCGCAGGGCCGAGGAACCCACGTACTTGATGAAGAAATCGAAAATGTCACGCATCCGGCGACTGCGCAGGAAGCGGCCGGTGCCGCCGTGCATGCTGCGCAACAGATCGAAGCGCGGAAAGGTACGCAGACCGTAGAAACGGCGGAGATCGGCGGCGGTATCGAGACCCTGCGCGAAGTAGCCGCGGTCGACCAGATCGTACAGGTCGGCCGAGTAGCGCAGAAAGGCTTCGACGGCGGCCGGATCTTCGCCCGCTTTGCGGGCCTCTTCGGCCATGCGTTCAGGTTCGGGATAGAGGTCGATGACAGTTCCATCCTCGAAGAAATTGCGCCAGTGCGGACGCAGCGTACGGAGCTCAACGTAGTCGGAGAGCTGCTTTCCAGAACGGGTAAAGAGCCGTTCGAAGATGTGCGGCAGGGTCAGGATCGAGGGGCCGAGATCGAAGGTGTAGCCTTCGGCTTCAAGCAGGTTCAGTTTGCCGCCGAGGCGGTCGTTCTTCTCGAAGACCTCGACCCGAAAGCCTTCCTGAGCCAGCGAGATGGCGGCCGAGATACCGCCCAGGCCCGCCCCGATGATAGCGACGTGCTTCCCGTTTTCTCCGGTCATGGCTTTCGACCCCCCCGGTTGGCTGAACCCGTCAGCGTGAACCTTGACGCTACAACAGCCCGCATCGATAATGCAACGATCCCGACCCGGAGCCGGAGGCCAAGGCCAGATGGATTACGGTCCCTTGATCGCATGCCAGCGCGCCTTCTTCGATGAGGGGCGCACCCTCGGTCTCGACTTCCGGCGCCGGCAACTGGACCTGCTCGGGCAGGTCATCAGCGATCGCGAGCCCGACCTGCTCGAGGCTCTGCGAGCCGATCTCGGCAAACCGGCCCTCGAGGCGTACACCTCCGAGATCGGCTTCGTCCTCAGCGACATTGACCACGCCCGTCGCCGACTCCGGGCCTGGATGCGTGCCCGGGCGCACCGAACGCCGCCGATCGCCTGGCCCGGCCGGAGCCTGAGCCGGCCCCAACCCTACGGTGTCGCTCTCATCCTGGGACCGTGGAACTACCCCTTCCAGCTGCTTTTCTCCCCCCTGGTGGGGGCTCTGGCGGCTGGCAACTGCGTCTGTCTGAAACCTTCCGAATACGCTCCCCACACCTCGGCCCTGATCGCGGAGATGCTGACCGGTGCGTTCGAACCGGAGCACCTGCTCGTTATCGAGGGCGATGCCGACACCGCCCGGGCCCTGCTCGCCGAACGCTTCGATTATATCTTCTTCACGGGCAGTACCGCCGTCGGCCGCGAGGTCATGGCCGCCGCTGCCCGTCGGACGATCCCGGTGACGCTCGAACTGGGGGGCAAGTCCCCCTGCCTGGTGTGCGCCGACGCCGATCCGGACCTCACTGCCCGACGCATCCTGTGGGGCAAGTGCCTGAACGCCGGCCAGACCTGCGCGGCTCCCGACTACGTGCTGGCCGACAGGCGGATCCAACCGGAGCTGCTGGCATCCTTCACCGCAGCGTATGACCGTTTTTTCCCCGATTCACCGCGCTCGAGCCCCGACCTGGGCCGGATCGTGAACCACCGGCATTTCGACCGGCTGAGGGGGTACCTGGCGCAGGGCCGGGTGATCCTGGGGGGAGAGCACGACGCCGACGATCTCTTCCTGGCGCCCACGGTCATGACCGGAGTCGACCCCGAATCGCCGCTGATGCAGGAGGAGATCTTCGGCCCCATCCTGCCCGTGCTGACTTTCGATTCCCTCGATTCGGCCCTCGAGATGCTGCGTCGGCGTCCGCAGCCGCTGGCGCTCTATATCTTCACCTCTGACCGGGCGACCGCCGACCGGATTGTGACCCGAACATCCTCGGGGGGTGTCGCCATCAACGACACTGTTTCGCAGATCATGGGCAAGAACCTGCCCCTGGGTGGGATCGGAGAGAGCGGTCTGGGTTCGTACCGCGGCCGGGCGAGTTTCGACACCTTCACTCACTACCGCAGCATCCTGCGTCGGGGAACCGCTATCGACCCCGGTTTCCGCTATCCCCCCTCGCGGGTTTCCCTGACCACCCTGAAACGGGTGTACCGTTTTCTGCTGGGTCGCTGAAGCTGCGTCTCCCGATCCGGCCGCCCGGCCGGTTCCGCCGGGCCGCCCAGTTCAGTTCCCCCCCGTCAGACCCCGCCTGGCCAGCAGGGCGTCGATCTCGGGATTGCGCCCGCGGAAGGCCCGGTACATCTCCATCCCCGGCCTGGTGCCGCCGCGGCTCAGGACCTCGGAGCGCAGGCGGGCCGCCACCTCGCGGTTGAAGAGGTCGGTCTCCTTGAAAGCCTGGAAAGCATCGGCGTCGAGCACCTCGGCCCAGATATAGGCGTAGTACCCGGCCGAGTACCCGCCCGAGAAGATGTGCTGGAAGTACCCTGAACGGTAGCGGGGCGGGATCTGCCCGATCAGACCGATCCGGCCCATCTCGGCCCGCTCGAAGGCCCGGGCGTCTTTCTCTTCCGCATCGCTCAGGGTATGCCAGGCCAGATCGAGGTAGGAGGCCGCCAGGTACTCGACGGTGGCAAATCCCTGACCGAACTGCCCGGCCGCCAGGATCTTCTCGAGCAGTTCATCGGGAATCAGCTCGCCGGTCTCATAGTGCCGGGCGTAGGAGCGGATCACCTCCGGCTCACTCATCCAGTTCTCCATGATCTGGGAGGGGAACTCCACAAAATCGCGGGGTACGGCGGTGCCGCTCAGGCTCTCATAGGTCACATCGGAGAAGAGCCCGTGCAGGGCGTGCCCGAATTCGTGCGCCAGGGTCAGGGCATCGTCGAAGGAGATGAGCGAGGGAGTGTCGCCGCTAAACGGTGGAAAGTTGAAATTGGTCGTCACGACCGCTTTGACCTCGCCGTCGACCTTCGACTGAGCCCGCAGATCGTTCATCCAGGCCCCGCCCCGCTTGCTCTCCCGGGCGTAGAAATCCATGTAGAGCACGCCCAGGTGCGTGCCGTCGGCTTCGGCGACCTCGAAGGCCTGCTGGTCGGGGTGCCAGCGCGGCAGGTCGGGGAGTTCGGTGAACTCGAGGCCCCAGAGCCGGGTCGCCAGTTCGAAGACCCCATCGCGCACGGCCTCGACCTGGAAGTAGGGACGGATCTCCTCCTCGTTCAGGGCATAGCGTTCCCGACGCACCTTCTCGGCATAGTAGCGCCAGTCCCAGCCTTCGAGCTCACCCGCGATCCCGTCGGCACGCATGATCTGCTGCAAAGCCCGACGTTCATCTTCGGCGACACGCAGGGCCGGCCGCCAGATCTGGTCGAGGAAGCCGTACACGTTGGCCGGGGTCCGGGCCATGTTGTCGGAGAGAATGAAGTGGGCGTGGGTTTCGTACCCCATCAGGGCCGCCCGCTCGGCCCGCAGGGCGGCGATGCGGGCCAGTATCCGCTTGTTGTCGTTCTCGTTGTCATTGTCACCGCGCATGACGTAGCCCTCGAACACGCGGCGCCGGAATTCGCGGTTGGGAGAATACTGCAGGAAAGGATTGCAGCTGGGGCGCTGGAGAGTGAACGACCAGCCTTCGTCGTGCCCCCGGCGGCGGGCCTCATCGGCCGCAGCGGCCACCAGGCTCGCGGGCAGATCGCCCAGGTCGGCCCGGTCGGTAACATGGAGCTCGAAGGCATTGGTATCAGCGAGCAGATTCTTACCGAAAGCCTGGGAGAGTTCGGCGATCTCGGCGTTGATCTCCCGCAGCCGGGCTCGCGCCTGCTCTCCAAGGCTCACCCCGCTGCGCACGAAGCCCTTGTGCGTTTCCTCGAGCAGGCGATGCTGCTCCGGCGTCAGGTCGAGGGCATCGCGCCGCTCGTACACCGCCCGCACCCGCTCATACAGCTCCTGATTCAGATTGATGTCGTCGGCGTGCGCGGCACGTTCGGGAGCCAGGGTCGTGGCCGTTTCCTCGATCGACTCGTTGGAATGAGCCGACTGCACCGCACCGAAAACGCTCGCCACCCTGGTGTAGAGCCGGCCGCTACGATCCAGGGCCACGATGGTGTTCTCGAAGGTCGGATCCGCGGGATCGGCGATGATGGCTTCGATCTCGGCCGTGTGACGGGCCATCGCTTCGCGGAAAGCCGGCAGGTAGTGTTCGTTCTCGATCCGGTCGAAGGGCGGCACGCCGAAGGCGGTGTTCCATTCCTCCTCCAGGAGAGGGTTGCCCCCCCCTGAGGAACAGGCGACGGCGGCAGCCAGCAGAACAGCGACGGAGATGACACGGAGAGCTGATTTCATGGACGGGAACTCCTTGCATGATGCAGCGGGAACGGGACCGCGCGGGCGGCCGGGATTCGCCTCTGCGTGAGTGTAATACACCCGGCCGGACTGAGCCAGAGGACTGTCACCGAGCGATGCGGAATGTGTGACGGGAATCGACCTGCGGCGGACGCCGATCCGGCCGGCAGGACTGATAATCAGCTCCCGCTCAGAGCAGGACCCGGCGCTCGCTCCAGGCGAGGATCGAGGCCGGGAGGATATGCGAGAGATAGATAAAGACGATGAAAATGACATTGCCGAGAGTAAAATCACCCTCGGGATCCCGCAGGTCGGATAAGAAGTCGAAGCTGAGGTTCAGGATCAGGATGTAGAGCAGGGCCATGACCGTGAAAGTGGCATAGGAGAGCCGCAGGGAGCGGTGGATCAGCTGCACTTCCCGCTCATCGAGCTGGTCGAGTTTCAGGTGAACGAACCGCCACAGGCCGGTCCGGCCGTACACCTGCATGAAGGTCAGAATGAAGAGTATGAGGCTGACGGCAATACCGGCGATCGGCCAGCCGGAGCCCCACCCGTATTCACTCGCCATGATGGAAAAGGCGAGCAGGGCAAGGCTGACGTAGTTGAGAACGACACCGGTTCTGCGCCCGGTACGGGAGAGTGGCTGGGTCATGATCACGTTCCCTGGCCGCGTCGCAGATCGAGAACCTCTCTGCTCAGCGGCGGCATTGGTTCGGAGGAAAAGACCATTTCGACGGGCAGACCGAAGTATGAGCAGATACGCAGGGCCAGATCGAGACTCGGGCTGTACTCCTCGCGTTCGAGGTAGCCCACGGTCTGATAATTGACCCCGATCGCCGCTGCCAGTTCCTTGCGGGAGATGCCCATCTCCTGTCTGAGTACCCCGATACGGTTGTAGAGTTGTCGAGATTCCATAGTCTTAATATAACATATTATTGTATATTTACAATATAATATATAAATAATTATACGAATCTCCGCAAGCTGGCAGACCGTTACGGGATCGACCGGGATCACCCGCGGAGGGCAGCCTCAACAGCGGCAGATTCAATAGATGAAGCGGGTATCCTCTCCGGCCAGATAAGCCTGCAGATTCTCCTCGTGCCGCTGGATGAGAAGGTTCAGCGCCTGCGGCAAGCGGATCGTGATGATCATCCCCAGGGCGGGATTGGGAAATTCTCCGTTCGCATAGGCCAGTTCATATTCAAGCAATCGCAGCAGTGAACGCTGGGCTTCGACCGCGGCCGGAAAATCGCCGCGGGCTGCCTGCAGGCGGGCCAGCAGATGGTAGAGAAAGGCATGCATATCTCCGGGACCGGGGAGACGGAAGATCCCCTGCAGCTCCTCGATTGCCTGCCGGTACTCACGGTTCGCTTCGAGTTCGAGAATCCGGGAGATAACCTCATCGCGATCACTGGCAGGATATTCCACCTCGCCGGGGGCGATTCCCTGAATGCGATCGAGTGAGGCAACCAGAAAGGTGCGGGGATCGATGCGCCGCTGTTGCGTATAGAGCTCGATGAAAGCCTGGCAGAGAGGGGCGGAAGAGGCCGGGATGCCGGGTGTGGTAAATACCGGCGACGAACAGGGAACGGAATCCCCGATGATCTGGCCGGCGATAATACTCTCACCGATCGCAACCGCTGGTACAATGCCGATCAGACGAAAGGTTGTCCCCCGATATCCCTCCCTCCCCTCAATGACGATTTCGTGCCAGAATCCGCCCTTGCCGACGGCGCCGCGCAGCGCCGTGACCCGTCCCTGTACCGGCGACCGGATATGCTCCCCGGCGCGGTAGCCCAGCACAACACCGGGACAAAGACGGAAATACGGCTCCCATCCTTCCGCAGCCGGATTGATATTCTGCCCCGAAGCGGCCAGCATCAAGGCCATGACTTCCTGGCGCTCCCGGGTGGTCTCACAGGCGGCCAGATTCACCGCAATCATATAGAGAGCATTCCGGAGCGGTTCTTCTTCGGGATACGGCACACCGAGCAGGACATCCAGTTCGTCGACCAGAGCCTGATCCATCCGGTAGAGTCGATCCACCCCCCTGACGATCCGCCCCTCTTCGAAGGCGTTCCGGATTGCCGTGCTGAAACGCGAATGTGTGACGTGATCGACAAGCTCGATCTCGAGCTGATAGGCATCGAGTTCCTCGTAGAGAAAACAGGTCAGATCCA
>Ga0180432_10007391_pt1 | contig 13962 bp, 30 predicted proteins | sample SS_ome_10_FD_132414 | JGI IMG/M metagenome (GOLD analysis project Ga0180432, IMG submission 132414) | Hypersaline lake sediment archaeal communities from the Salton Sea, California, USA - SS_1_MS_2 metaG | ecosystem: Environmental > Aquatic > Non-marine Saline and Alkaline > Hypersaline >...
CCAGCAACACCTAATGAAGTGAATAAAATCCCTAAAATTATGAATGATATTATTTGTCTTGCCATTTTTCCTATGCTCTAATGCCTCCTAATGAAGTCGTTTTAGTTCGTTTAATCATTTTATGCTCCCATTCCTCCATTTCCTATTTTAAATTTGCTATACATTATAATCCCTGATAAAATGATCAATGAAAATATAAACATTGTAAAGTGATTTAAAATATAAGCTGTAAGAGGCATATGAGATATTGCATCAACTCCAACTGGAGAGGCAGTTCCAAATACTCCATCACTGTCCCATAATCCTTCTAATGCTCCAACAACGTTTCCTCCAAAGATTACTAATAACATTACTGCAATGATATAAACAATCAAGAACACTGGATGGGTATCAATCATATAAGCAGAAATCATTAAGATAATTACATTTAGGAATACCAATAAGACAATTGCAATGTCCCACCATTTATTAAAAGAAGATTCTATATTTGTTACTGCATTCCCAGCTTCTTCAGAAATATTTCCTAAGCTAGAAGAAACTGGTGTCAAAATAGTATTAACAAATGACATTATTATTGTTGCAAGAATTAAAACTGAAAGAACTATTACAAAGAAAGCAGAGATAGATATAATCTGCCCCTTCTTTTGTTTATGGATTAAACTTTTTCTATTCATATTATCTCTCCATTAAACTTTTTCTTAGCCCCTTGTTTTAAGAAGAAAGGCAAGATCTTATCATCCCACTCGAATCTTGGTTGTTTGATAAAGTATCTTTGAACATCAACCAACTTAATATTAACTTCTTTATGGTGAACTTCTTTTATTCTCTGCTCAATCTTTCTTTTCTTAATTAACATTGCTTCATAAAGATCAGCTGGAATCCTTGCAGATTTATACTTTAATACCATTTCTACCCCCCTTGAATATCTTCTGAGTTCCAAAAGCTACATCTTTCTTCTTGAATGAACCAATTATCATACTAAGGAATAATCCTATGATAGGGAATATAAGATGGGTATATCCTCCAACTTTTATGAATAATAATAACCATGATTCATAAGCAATGTTTCCTAAATATAATTGTGTCATCTGATATAATGCTAATAATCCAAAATAGATTCCAATTGACTTTGCCACATCAGTGACATCTAAGTTGAATGATGCAAACCTTCCAATGTTAACAATCAATTCTTCAAGGAAGAAGAACATTATTACTATGAATGCAAATATAAAAAAGACAACTATAAATTCAAGTGGTTGTGGATTTCCGTAAGGAGTTACTTCAAATGCTCCAACTGATGCTCCACCAAGGGAGGTTGAATTACATCTTACCCCATAAGGATATATTCCAACTTCAGAAAAGTTTGATGCTGGAAGGGTTACTGACCAATAACCATCAACCTTTGTTGCCTCATCATAGAATATAATATTTCCATTATGGTCTGCTAGTCTAAAGAAACAGTCTGCACTTGATGATTGAATTGGCATACCATCTGAGATATTATATAAAAAGAAGTTGTAATTAAAATCTTCTCCTAAAGGAAGATATTGTATTGTTGTTCCTTCAATTATATAACCTTCAGTGAATTGTTGAACTGTTGAAACTGGAGGAACTGCAGAAACAAAAGGCAGAACTAATAAAAACGCAAATGCGATTAAGATTAGTTGTTTTCTCATTTCATGTTTGGTCTAAACATACTCATACCAGGCATCTCTGGTTCAGGCTGATAACCTATATCTCCAGAAGAAATATTCCCAACAAATCTTCTCATTCCCTCTCCTTCAGGTTGATTAAGTGATGCCAATGTATTTGTAAAGACTATTTCATGTACGAAGTTTAATTGATCTATTCCTTGTATATTATATTCCTTCCAATTTCTTAAGCACATCTTTTGAGCAGTCTTTGTTAAATTTAATAATCTAGATTTGATTTGTTCAGGATTTAATTTAGTCATAGCAGTATTCTGAGAAGAAGCAGGTAACATTAACAAAGATATTTCCCATGCCCCAATTTCAGACAATGCTCTTCCTTTAAGAAATTTATGATCTACCCATTCTCCATCTTGTCTAACCTTTCCAAGCAACCTCATTCTAATTTCTTCTACGACTTTATCTGGTCGTATCTTATCCATTACATCTGCTCTTTCACTTGGCATAATTATCGGTGTTGATTCTTGAGACATTATAATTTAAATCCTGAAAAAAACCTCTTTGTTTTCTTCTTAATATTATACTTAATTTTATAATCTGATGCTTTAAAAAAGGTGGCAACCTTTGAAGGCTTAGAGATTAGTGGTCTTGCTTGTTCTCCATAACCAAATCTTTTACTTATAACCTGTGGTTGCTTTCCTTTTATTCCAAAGAATACTGATTTAAAATCAGGAGCATATCCTAGCTTTCTAGTCCCTGAAAATGTTTTAGTTCCCATTGTCCCACCTATATCTCCAGATGGTAATTTAAATAAAGGCAATTCAAATGGAACTTCAAGCCCTCCAGAAACTCTTGGGAATCTTCCTCCAGGAAAAATAGGGACGCTTGGTGTTGGAATAACAATTGGTTGAACTATGGTGGGAGTTATTGAGGCAATTCTAGTTGAAGTTCTTCCTCCTGTTCTTGGAGTAACTACTGGTGGATTAACACTAATTAAACCAGGGAAAGATTCTTGAACTTGAAGAGTTACTGGCTTTAGTTTAGATGTAACTGTTGGAGCAAGTTTGGTTGTAGTTGCTTGTGTAGTTTTTACTGCTCCAAATCCTGCATAAGACTTAGGAATAATGCTTGATGAAAAAGCCATCTTAGAAGATAGTTTAGTTGCTGAATCTAATCCTACTTTAGAAATTACTGAAGTTTGTTGTGGGAATGATTCTAATACTGATTTACTAACTGTTTTAGTTCCAACTCCTTTTATAAAACTTGCTCCTCCTTCAGAAGAAGTTCCCTGCATTATCTTTAATATCGATGCTCTCTCAGCGTTAATGTTTAATGCTGGACTATAAGAATACGCATCTATTAATCCTTCTTTCCCAATTTGTCCTTTTAATATTCTTTCTCCAGATGCCTTTCCACTGACTGCTATATTATATTTGGAACCAAGAATTGTTTTCTCCATTCCTAATCCTCCAACTTCCCCCTGACTTACTTCTTGAGGTTTAAAATAAATATTAGTTACAGACTTAGAACCATAAGTTCCTGATTCTAAAAATGTTTTTGTTGAAGATTTTCCACTGCTTAAAATTAAATTATTTCCAACTTCTAGGTAACTTCCAGAAGTTTGTCCTGTAACTATTGAACCTCCTGAGTGAGGTTTCATTCTCCAGAATGTTTCTGGAATATTAAATTGAGTAACTATCTTAGAAGATGTTCCAAAAGTCTTAGCATTTGTATCTAATATAGTTACTGCCTTTGTAGTTTGTGACGCTGTTCCAAATGGTTTAGTATTTATATTCTTTGAGAAGTCAATGATCTTTCCATCAGATAAGTATCTTCTTCCAACATCTGTCTTAGATCCAAAGGTTGTTAAGTCGGCTACTTGTTGCTTCTCAACTGCTAATCCAGCAGACCTTATCCCTGAGTATGCTCCTCCTGTAAAGGTTGCAACTCCAACTCCTGTTTGAATTAATCCTCCTTTAATATCTCCAGATGCAATCTTGCCTATTCCAAAATTAGTTTCTGCTGTTCCAATACCTATTGCTGTTACTGGAATAATTCTTGCTCCAATGTTTGCAACTGTTCCTATTGCTCCTGCCCCTCTTGGTTCAAATATCTTTTGTTGTTCAGCAATATCTTTTGATGCTTGTCTTGCTTTGTCATAAGCACTGCCAGATAAGAATTGTTGATTTACATCTGCTTGATATTCAAGGTTAATCTTTTCTAGTTCTTCTGCCGTAGTTCCTTCAGTAACTCTTGATTGGTATTTTGGAAGGGTTGCAGATTCTATTTGTTGCATACCTTCATAAGCAATTACATCAGCAGGTTTGAATCCTCTTTCCTGTGCTTTCTGATAGGCAACATCCCCCATGGTTAATTGTGGAACAATCATTTGGGGTTTAAATTCTACCTTGCCAGTTTTCATATTGGTTTCAGTAATCATAGTTCCAGGCATTATTATTCCTGGTTGAACAACTTTATTTGAACTATCTCCCAGTCTAAATAATTTAGAGATGGGTTCACCAACTCCTTTTCTAAAGAATGATGGGAAATCACCCATGTTGAAATAATCTTTAGCAGAGAATGGCAACCCACTTTCCTTCCCTTGAGAGATAAATTGTTCTTTAGTTGGAGGAGAGAACTGAGAAATTTTCCCAGATGTTAATTGTTGATTAGTAAGATGTTCGGTTGATGTAAGTTGAGAACTTATACTACTTCGATTCGTTGGAGCTAAGGATTTTTGAACTCCTTCTTGAACTCCTGTGGCTGGATTGTAACCTGTAAGGGTTCCCTTTGTTTCTGGTGATTGAGTCATAGTCTTCATTGAAGATGTCACTTGAGAAGAACTACTCTTACCACTTGAAGAGCTTCTACTACTTCCAGTAGATACTACCTTTCCACTAGAACTAACAACATTAACATTTGAGGCGAGTTTAGAAGAATTAGTTACCTTTGATTGTTCAACGACTATGGGTTGAGGTTTAGGATTCTTTATTTCTGTTCCAGGTTTTGCAGGAGAAGCAATTGTTGGAGGAGTTGGAGTCTTTGGTTTAAATATATTCTTGATAGAATCTACAATACCCATTAGGAATACCTCTTTTGTAATGTATACATCAAGTTATTTTATGTGTTATTTATTTAAATACCTTACTATTAGGGAATAACTTCACGACGAAACAAAAAGGTTTATAAAATGTATTATCTATGAAATATTAATGGTTTTTTATGGTAATGCTGGGACAAAAGAGGATGAAGGAAAGATTGCATGGGATCTAAGAAGAATCCATGCAGAAAAGATTGTTGGTGAAACGCTTATGCAGATTGCTCATGCAAGAAAGACAGATAATTATCCTATGTGGTTTAAACTTCTCAAGAGGGATTTATCTACTGAAGTATATAAGAATCTCGACGACGAACAGAATGAATCTATTAAGACAAAGATAAAAGAAGTAATCACAATTATAAATAGAAATAAAAATGTTTACATTAATAAGGAAGGGAAACCAGAACAATTTGAAGCAGTAGAGAATGCATTAATAGAATTGGAACAATTGATTACAGTCTATATGAAAAAGAATGATATGTTTGGAAGCAAGGATGTGGAGGATGACGGATTATGAGAGTAACAAGATTTCAATATCCATTAGAAGCAAATCTCTTAGAGAAGATTGATCTAATGATTAAGAGATGTTCCAATACTAAGTCAAGACAAGATGCTGTATTGATTTGTGAAGGTTCTGAAGGAGAAGGAAAGTCTACAATGTCCATTGCTGTTGCTTATTATGTTTCTGAAAAGACTGGAAGATATTTTAATGCTGAAAATGTATTCTTTGATTTGGAAAAATTAATTAAGTTTGCTCAATCCACTGAAGAACAAATAATTATATGGGATGAACCAGCATTACAAGCCTTGTCAACTGACTGGGCAAATAGCGTGGTTAAGAATCTAACAAGGTTGCTTATGACAGCTAGAAAGAAAAGACACTTTATGATAATAAATGCTACTAAGTTCTATAAGTTCAATGAATATATAATGGTTGATAGAGCATTGGGAATGATTCATGTTTATTCTAGGCAAGGAACACAACCTGGAAGGTTCATGTATATAAGAAAGAAGTGGTTGGAAGCATTATGGAGAGATTATAGGTTCTCAAAGAAAAGAAACTATGGGAAGTATGCCTCTAAACATATTAAAGGATCATTCCCCAATATCCTGAGCAATGAATATAAGTATAATGTCCTATCAGAGTTTAATATAAAGCTATACGAATCCAATAAAGATTATGGGATCATGATGATAGGGAATGAATCCAATAAGAAAGATAAGAAAGACTTGGAGATTGAGAAGTTAAAGAATGCCTTAGCCACCTTTGAGGGAATAGTTAGTAAAAAGAAAGCAGAAATAGCAGGAGTTCATGCAGGAACAATTAAAAGATGGAGAGCAAATGCTAAAAAAGCTTCAAATGAGGCACCTGTATCGGTAACAGAGCGCATTGGCGCTCCTATTATTACTTATGGTAAGGAAGAAACCCCAGACCAAAATTAAAAGTTTTGATTAATAATTAAAAGTTTTAAGCAATAATTAAAAGTTTTAATCGTAAGTATGTGGAGTAATATATATAATGGAACAAATAAAACAAGAAACAACCTTTAAACAATCAGCTTTTTATAATACTTATATAGCTCCTGCAATCCCAAAGGATCATAAAGAACTTGCATGGACTATTATTATAATAGGAAGCATTGTGGCGATTGGTCTATTTGCATTCAATCAGTTCTTGGGAATGCAATACAAAATTCAACTCCTTCAGAACGCTTGTGAGATATGTGAGAGTTATGGAAATAGTTGCTACGCTAACATGATGAATATTAATTTAAGCGACCTTATAATTAGTCCTTAAGCTTTTAGTTTTATTAGAAGCCTCTTTAACATGATATTATTCTCAACTTGGATTGCATCTAAATCTGGAATCTGTTTTATTGGAACAGTTATTTGTTCTTCTGTTTCTTTTGAAACTTCTTCCTTCTCTTCATCTTCCATGTCAAAGTCTTCTTCTTTATTCTTTCTGACCATTTTTCTTTTTTCTTCCTCTGGCTAAAATAGCCTTGCAAACATTTCCCTGTCCATCTACATAATATAAATATCCTTGTTCTCTAATCACTGCATTTGCAAGAATTATCTCTCCCATTTATTTAACCTCCTTCCCTGTTTTTAGATCCTGAAGTAACTTATCTATTTCTGGATTATTAATAACCTTATCAGGCATATTTATTTTCTTTGGACTATTCTTATATAGGAAGAAGAAAAATCCTATCCAAAGAATATTGAACATTATCCCAGTCAACATTTGCATCTTTGCTCCAATATTCATTAATGAACTCCATATCATTGTAGTATTGTAGATATTTGCTGTGACTGCAACAATCATTAACCAAGAACCAATAAGATAGAACTTTCTGATGTCTATCTTCTTCACTGCTTCATCAAGTGCTTTTTTAAATCTTTCTTTCATTTTGTTTTTAACATTATGTTGTGATCTTCAAATTTGTTCATTATGTATTTTGCAATCTCTTCCTTAGTTTGATTTTCATACATGAATACAATAGTATTCAATCTTTCCTTGAAAATCATTTTACTGGCATTGAATACTTTTTCTTCTTGGACTTTTTCTTCTCTATAAAAATCCTTAGCCAATCTTGCATCGCTGAATCTAGCCAATGCCCCATTATTTACTATTGTGATTAAACAAGCAACTGTTCCATATAAAGGAGATTGGAACATTGTTTCTAGTTTTAATTCATCAGTTTTTTCTTCTGTCATTTTTCAATAATTCTCTAAGTGCGAAAAGATATGGGAACATCCCCAAACCTGTAAATAGTATTAATACATAAAGGAGTATATGAACTATTATAGGATTTAAACCAATGGATGAAACTCCCCTCATAGCCATTAATGAAATGGTAGGTATAAGGTATACCCAAAATAATATTCCAGCAACATCTAACAATCTTTGGAGTGTTTTGTTTAATTTATTTTTTAGTTGTTTGTTCATCTTGAATATGCCTCAAATAAAAATGATAATGAAATTATTGAAGTGATTAATATTAATAATGAGGCAAGAGGATGTTTACCAAACATCTGTCCAGCTACAAAAGTTATTCCAGAAGCCATACCAATTGCAAATCCTTGTAGCATCTCTTTGGTTTTAGTTTTCATTTTATAATTATGGGGCAGTTGTTGAAGGTGTTACTGATCCAGCATTCTCTGAAACTCTTATGAGAATTTCTCCTGCCTTATCCACTGTCCTATTAAAGAACTGTGAAGCAAGGATAAATCCAACTATGAAAAAGATAACCATCCCACCAAGCATAATATAAGGAAGGTATTTATCAGCCCATGATTGAGTTTCCTTAGATGCTGATTCAATGATATTCAAGGAGGCATCTCTAAAATCTGCTGGAGCAATATCAAATAATGCTTTTTGATTTTTCCATCCTATGTCGGTTATTGGAACTAATATCTTTGGATCATCATCCTTTCTTCTTACTATGAATCCTTTTCTTTTATTGAGGTCATGTAGATCTCCAGTTCTTGCTTCTAAAATTATTCTTCCGTCATTTGTTTTAAAGCATGATTCTGTTCCATAATCCCATAAATCAAAGAACATTGATTTTTTCTTAAATGAACCTGCTCTTAAGTAATTTATTCCGACTTTTCCATTTCCAAAGGAAACTAGTTCAAGACAATTATATTTTAACTTTCTTCTCTTTTGAACGACGAGAAGAATAGTGATTCCTATTGTTAATAAGATAGCCATAACAAACCAAAAGATCCCTGAAGAAAACCAAGTTGCAAATGCTCCAAAAAATGTTCCTAAGGACATAGCCATATTATTTTCACGACGAAAGAGTTTATAAACCTTACTATTCTATTTTATTTTGAATTCTAAACTGTTGAATAGGATCAATCTCTTTCTTTTCCTCCTTCTTAGTTAGTTTATTATATGTATCGAGGATAAATTTAAAGAAGATGTTCCATTTATCTTTAGGTATTTGAGCTAATCCATATACTATAAATCCTATTATCACGAAGATAGGGGCAACTTGAGCTAATACCACAAAAGGATCACTCATTTTTGTCATCTCTGGACATAGTCCACCATAATAAAGCAAAAATTACTAATAAAGTGATAATTCCAGAAATTAACATTTCTTTTTCCTCCTACTCTTCTTATTACTCCAAATATCATATAATACCATTGCTATTGCTATGAAAAGAATGAATAATACTCCATGAGATGAGAGATATTCCATTTTTATAATAAATCTATCTCCTTCTTGAAAGTGCATTTCCATCTAGATGAATCCCAAATATGTTTAGCAGGATCATATTTCATATACTCACATCTCTTGCTTTCAGGCCTTTCATCCCAATTACAGATTTCTCTTTCAGGATAAGCACAATCTTCTTGTTTGTTTAGTTTTGGATGTTTCATTAATTGACCCCTTCTTGAACAGGCAATTTGCTATCATTTTCATGCTTAAAATTTACAATGGTTTTATGAACAAAGCCCATAGAGACATTCTTACGATGATTATTCTTATCAGTATAGAATACCTCTGATTGAATTTTTCTATAAGCCTTGCCTTTCCTATGAAGTTCTATAACCTTATCTTTGACTGAATTAAGGATCTCTGGCCTTCCCCATGTTCTTCCAGAATGGCTTTTGAATGCCATCTTCATTCTATCACTTTTTCTTTGAGATTCCATTTCAGCTAAGCTTCCAATTACCCCTAGAAGAAACTCTTGAATCGTTTTTCCCATAGAACCCTCAATGTTTATTGCTTCCAACCAAGATTCTTTTACTGAATGCAATTTAACATTATAATTTCTAAGGAGAGTTATATCTTCTAATAGTGTGTCTCTATTCCTCACCCATCTATCCAAAGCCCAAACTACCACTGCTTTAATTTCTCCCTTTCTGGCCTTTTCTTTTACCATTTCATAGCACGGCCTATTGATTTGTTTGAAACCTGAAAGTTGTTCATAAAATATATCCTGTTCAGTAAATTCATATCCTCTTGATTTTGCAAAGAGGACACATTCTTCTTTCTGTTTCTCTGGGTGCTGTTCAGTGGTGCTTGTTCTCAAATATATGGCTACTTTCATTTCTTTTTTCTCCCTTCAATGATTCCTTCATGGGTACATAATGAACAAATCCTATTATCCCTTCTGGCATCTGAACCATAAACACATTTGCATACTTTGCATTTGTATTGGTATGGAAAATACTTGGCATCTTTCTTTTGTCTTTGTCTGTTTAATATTGTTTTATCCATTCTTCTCCTGTTTTTGTTGGCATGATTCATATTCTTTTATTGTGAAGTCTATTGCTTCAACTAAATCTTCCCATCCATTCTTTTTTGTATTCTCAAGATAAACTTTTGCCTCTTCCCATGTGTCTCCTATTTTGATTATCTTCTTCATCTCATTCAAAAAATTTATTGCATCTTCCTTATCTGAAAGTCCTTCAAGCCAATCACATCCACTACAACTACCATAGCTTCCTTGATGGAAGAAAAATCCATCATTTGATACCCCTAATGCAACCCATTCACCTTGATAACTCCCTCCTTGATTATAAAACCATTTCTTATCAGGATGTTGTAATTCAATCCATCCTCCATAATTGAATGATTCCTCTTTTCCTTCTGAGTCGATTAGATATAATCCATAATCTGAACTAAACTTTCTACCTTCATATTCGAATAATTCTGTCATTTCTTGCTCCTGCATGAATTACAGATATAATCTTCATCACCACATCTATGAGTTATACCTTTGCCTGTTTCTGTTCTCATTGGTCTGCCACAGCCCTTTTCAGAGGCAGGAGAAGGTGAGTTCCCATTACATCCGATTTCCAATGGTTCATTATCCTTCTGAGGAGGTATCGGACTTGTATAACCTTTATTCCTCAAAAATTCCTGCTCTGATTGGGTGTCAAGATGTGGGCAACCTCCATAAGTTTCAGGTGTTGGACTATCTTGATTGTAAAGTGATTTGATTTGCTGTAAAAACTCAAATAAGATTTCCAACTCTTCTTTAGATAAATATATCGTACGATTATTTTCTGGATAATCCTTTGATTTTATAGAGATTACTAAATCTTTTGTTGTTTCTCTATATTGAAATAATGCTTTCCATCCGTGTTCATCATATTTTGTATGTTTTGATTTCATTTTTTCTCCTTGGCTTGGCATGAATCACATAATATTAATTTATCTTCAAAGTCTGTTTCTCCACACATTAGCCATAGTTTATCATACCCTTGTATTTTTTTAACAATCTTGCCACAGCCCTTATCAGAGGCAGGAGAAACAACGTTATTGCCGAACTCCTGCTCTGATTGGGCATCCACAGGTTTTGTGCTGAGTTCCGTCTTACGGGCTCGTATACCTTGCTCCGAAAGTCCGTTGTTGCAGTTTTGTACCTGTGGATTATTTAGTTGTTTGAGGGATTGTTTCAATTTATCAACTTCTATACAGTCACCTAAAAATCCCATAGGAGAGTTATCTCCATAATCTTCCCAACCATTATGGAATTGTAACTTATTAATCAGCTTTTCAACGTCTGCCAAGGCTGAGGCTCTGCCTTTCTCAATTAGTTTCATATCGTGTATTTCTTCTATTGTTGCTTCTTTTGCCATTCTTTCTCCTGTTTTTGTTGGCATGATTTCATTTTAACCATAACTTTTACCTTTCCAGATAAATCCAATATATAATATCCACAATGCAAATATCCCTAGTGCTGTTACAAATCCCCACATAAATTCATTTGATATTGTTATTGTCATTTCTTGCTCCTGCATGATGGACAAAGCCCAACTCTTTTATCTCCACAAGGAAGATATGTCATAGTTTCAAGTTCTAATTGAAACTTCTTTCCACAACCCTTTCTGGACTGGATGCTGGTTTCGTTTAAGACTTCTTTTCCAGATGTAATAGTCTCCTGTCCAGATTGGGTAAATGAAGCTTTGGATTCCTCATCCATAACACCGTCGGCATCATCTTTATCCATCAGACAGCTGGTAGATGGAATGTGCCGAGTTTCGGACTTCAAATGAGTATGAAGTGATTTGATTTGCTGTAATAATTCTTCTCCTAACTGTTTTCTCAATCCCAAATCTTCTTTATCTTGCCACTTATCAATTATCTTCTCAACGGCTTCAAGGGTTTGGAGTCTGCCTTGTGTAATGCCTTTCTCAAAGTATTTATTGCATAGTTCATTCTTTGCTTTATATTCTTTAAATGAGGTTACTCTTGGTTGTAGTTTTGGGGTTTTTGGTATCATTTTTGTTATTAAGGTAATAGTTTGGAATCAGGATTACCCATTCCTCCATGAAGGTCTTCTAATTTTTCTAATCTTGCATTTATTTCTTTGATTTCTTTTTCAATGATTAATATTTTTTCTTTTGGGGTTTTTGGGTCTGTCATTTTTTCATCCAGAAAGCTCTTGCTTTCATGCCCTCCATTGTTATTTTAGGTCTATAAAATGGATTAATGAAATCAAGTAGTCCTTCATATTGTTTATTTCCAAATAAATCACAGTAATCTAAAAAAATCATTCGGTCTATTGGATTTTTTATTTTATTCAAATCGTATCTTTCTCCATTTATTTCGATTATATGGGGTTTTTGTGTTTTTGGTTTTGTCATTTTGTTTTTGTGTAATTATGAATGGCTTCTAAATAAAAAGCCAAAACAATAAATTTGTTTAAACTATGGTGAAATCTCTCTTTGTTCCATCAAACTTTATTACTACGGTAAATTTATTACCGACGAGTTTTCCACCTTTGGAGATAGCAAGATCTACAAGTTGACCATATAAAGATGCTTTTGTCTGACCTATTCCCATAGTCCAAATTAATGGCTTCTTGTCAACTTCTATTGAAAGCTTTGCTTTTTCCTTAACTGTTCCATCCTTCTCTGTTATCTGGAATCTTGTTAATTCGGATAAAGCAACAACTTCAAACTTACCTTCCTTAGCGTTCCAGTAGTCTTGTGAATTTGTTTTAAATTCAGCAATTCTTTTGGATTCGCTATTGTAGTCAATTAAGTTATTCTGTGTTTCCATGATTTAGTTTCCTCCTTTGAAAATTAAAATATCCCTCCATTGTCAGTGGTTCTTCTTGCTTTTAATGAATAGTTACGATATGAGGGCATTGTTATTTTATTTTTTAATTGTTCTGCTTTGATTCCAGCATACTTTAAAATAGCAATGTCATATCTTTTCCAGTCTTGATTCTCCAGTGCTGAAAGCATTTCCTCTTCTAAAAGCTTTTCCAGTATTTCAGTTGTTTTCATTCTAAATCCTCTAATATCTCTTGTTGCCTTTTCTGATATTCTGTCAATCCTCCGAAAAGTTTTGAGATGTTCAGATCGGTTTGGGTTTGTAGTTCTTTGTTTTCCATGTTATTTTATAGTTTATTTTATTTAAATACCTTACGATGTTATTACCGAGTGGTTACAGCTTGTGTAACCATTCTTAAGTGGGCAAAACTCTGGAAGGCATCTTTTTGGTTTTAATCTTCTATTTCTTAATCCACCTCTTCTTCTATAGTCTAAATTGCTTCTATGGTCGCATAAATTGTAATATTGATTAACTCTCTTGCAATATTTACATTCAAGGATAGGGGGATTGAAAGATGGTGATGAAGAATGCCTCAAGAAGGCAAGGTGAGCTGAGGTCATTTTACCTTGCTTACATACTTTCCCCCCAGAAGCTGTAAGATCTTTGACATTCTTCTTATCCTTGATCATAATCCATAAACCTCCACAGGTTTCCTATCTGGACAGTTAATCCATAAACAAATACAAGAATAGGCATCAGATAGATTGTACAATACCCTTAGGACTGCTTTAGAGGGCTTTTGGTTGCTCTTTACTTGGAATAGGCATATTCTCCTATCCTTTCCTTTATTATGATAACAGAAGCCATCAAAACCTATTTCTTCTAAGTGTATGTCTTTTGACCACCTTGTATGGGGGAACATTTGGATATTGGTAAATCCAAGTTCGGTTAATTTCTTTCTTGCTTTCATGTTGCTTCTTCTCATCTTTTGCATGGTGTTCATTGTTTTCTCCTATCTTGTTCTACCCAGTGGTCAGATTTCCTTCTTTCATTACCTTCCCAAATTACCACTTTTGGATTTGTGTAGGATGAGCATACATTTTGACTTGATATAGGGAGGTCAACAGTTCCTATACAATTATAAAAACCCTGCACACCCTGCACATTTTTGGGTTTTACCCACTTA
>Ga0180432_10007392_pt1 | contig 13961 bp, 9 predicted proteins | sample SS_ome_10_FD_132414 | JGI IMG/M metagenome (GOLD analysis project Ga0180432, IMG submission 132414) | Hypersaline lake sediment archaeal communities from the Salton Sea, California, USA - SS_1_MS_2 metaG | ecosystem: Environmental > Aquatic > Non-marine Saline and Alkaline > Hypersaline >...
ATCGGGCCAGAACCGTCGCGCCATCGTCTCGTTCACCATCGCCACCGGCTGAGTGTCTTCCGTGTCACGTTCATCTATGGCGCGACCACGTAGCACGCGGATACCCATCGTCTGGAAGTACTCCGACGTCACCATGTTGCGTTTCACCGTGATAGACTCGTCCGGGCTCGGCTCATATCCATCGACGAACACGCTGTGATGTCCGTGTGAAACGCCCAGCGGCATAAACGCCGCATGCGCCGCAGATTCCACGCCAGGCATCATTCTGACACGATCCAGCAACCGTTGCTGAAGCTCTCTGCCCTCAGCTTCATCGTACTGGCCGTATCCGAGGTTCACCGAAACCACGACGCCGTTACGTAGATCGAAGCCGGGATCGATTTCAAGTGTGTTGCGCAAGCTCCTGATGAACAGCCCTGCTCCTGCAAGCAGTAAAACCGAGATCGCCACTTGGACTACAACGAGCGAACTCTGCAGACGCATGTTTCCGTGAGCTTGAGACAGCGAGTGTCCTTGATCCTTCAAAGCCTTCGATTGGCCGGGCCGCATTACCTGCAACGCCGGTACCAGTCCAAACACTATTCCGGAGAACACGGCGAGCACCAACGTGAAGCCAAGGACTCGAAGATCGAGACTTATCGGGATTGCAAGCGGAATGTCGATTCGGGGTTGGAGGATCTGCACGATGTCGATTGCGAAGACCGCAATCACCAAACCAAGCCCCGCGGCAAGTACAGCCAGCAGCATGCTCTCCACCAACAGTTGCCTGACGATGCGCCCGCGGGATGCCCCCAGCGAGTAACGCAGAGCTATCTCTCTGCGGCGCCCGGCTGCTTTGGCCAGTTGCAGGTTTGCCACGTTGAAACACGCGACGAGCAAAACGAAGATCACGATGGCGAAGAGCATCGTCAGAAGCCTTCTTGCACCATTGGTCTGCTCTGGGTTCGTCATTCGCAGCGCATCTAGTTCACCGACGACTATACCCTTGTTCGGGTATGTTGCAGGGTGTTCCGTTTTGAGATTGGCAGCAAGCACGTCAACTGCCACCTGCGCATCGGAAGCACTCACACCATCCCTCAGTCGACCGACCAGTTGCAACCATGGATCGAAATGACTCGTGATGTTGGGCGTGAATGGAAGGGCTTCCCCAACCATGGCCAACGGGACCCAAAGCGCTGCTTCTACCACCGGCATCAACCCCACAAAGCCCGATGGAGCGACTCCGATGATTGTGAACGGGCTATCGTTGATTCGTACTGTCTTGCCCAATATCTCAGGATCCGACGCGAATTGATTTTGCCATGTGTCGAAGCTCATCATCGCCACAGGAAATGTGCCCAACGTCTCGTCTTCTTCCGGAACGAAGGCTCTTCCCAACACCGGCTCCACTCCCAGCACGGAGAAATAGTCCCAACTCACGACTTGTCCCCATACCAGGCGTGACTCGCCATCACCTCTGACAGCCATCGGAGCGATCTGGAAAGCCGCGAGTCCCGAAAACACGTCATTCTGCTCTTTGTAGGCGAGGTAATCGGGGTACGACGTGTTGCCGTGGCGCGAAGAGCCAACCCACGAAGTGTAGACCGCAACGAGCCCATTCGGGTCGGCAACGTTTAGGGGCTGCACCAGTAATGAGCTTATGACACTGAACACGGCCGCGTTGGCTCCTACACCGAGCCCCAACGATACCAAAGCCGCAATCGTAGACATCGGGTTCTTGCGCAAAGTGCGTATTGCAAAACTGAGGTCCTGCAGGATCCTGAACACGAGTTCTACTCCTCCCCGATTCGAGCGACGTCCCTCGCGCTCGAGTTTCGTTTCCTCAACGATCTCGTCCGGATTTCCGAACGCCTCCAACGCGTTCGCCCAAGCCTGTTCGGCCTCCATCCCTTCAGCTTCCAACTCGCGCACCCGCATCTCGAGATAGAAACGGATTTCATCGCGCACCTCTTTGTCGAGACGAGATGGGAGCTCGAGTCGAGTCGATTGACGAGAACGACGGAAAAAAGACAACACGAGTTCAATGCCCGGAGGTCCGAAGCAAGGCGAGCACCGCTTCAGAGTACTCGGTGAGGCGCTCCATCTCTTTCGCGAGGTGATTCCGGCCAGCAGTCGTCAGGGAATAGAACTTGGCGCGGCGTCCAGTGTCGGTCTTTCCCCAACGAGCGCTGACCCACTTCTTTCGCTGGAGGCGGTGCAGCGCGGGATACAGCACCCCTTCCCTGACCCCCAGTGCCTCCCGGCTGTGTTTGCGGATCCACAATCCGACGGCATAACCGTGCATAGATCCGCCGGAAAGCGCCTTCAGAACGATTACATCCAGCGTGCCAGTGTAGAGATCGCTTCCCGGCATTTTTGACTCCTCATCGAAACCAGTTCGAAACAACCACACCCCTCTGCCACCGAGGTATTGTACTGCAATACCCCCCGTTGGGCAAGGGGTGCGGAGCAGTGAAGCCCGGATTTGCTCGGATGCGTTGCAGCTCGCACAAACACGAGTACCTGTCGGCGTTCTCGTGCAAGGTTCGAGTTCGGTCGCGGTAGGTTCGTCGCGCTTCCTGATGAGTTGTATTGGCCGGTCCAATGCAGAGCTGGATTCCACGATTTGCCCCGCAGGCGGTCAGAATCAGGTGGCTGCAATCGTTCACTTAAATGGGCTGGCAAGGTCGTTCGAACCGCAGAGGAGAGTCTGTTCCATGAATACTGTGACCCACATGAGTTCGGTAATCCTTCTGACCGCCGCGTTCTTGATCGCTGGATGTGGGACAAGCGGTACAGAGCCGACCCCCGATGGCGGGGATACTTCTCCCGACCTCGATGCCAGCGGCCTCATCGCCTTCGTGTCCGAGAGAGACGGAGGCGACCGGGACATCTTCGTGCAAAATGTCGACGGCAGCGGGCTCGTGCAACTCACCGACAACAGCGCAATGGACATGAGTCCCAACTGGTCACCTGACGGAACCAGGATCGTCTTCGATTCCGATCGGGACGGTGACAGAGACATCTACGTGATGGATGCTGATGGAGGCAACGTCGTTTGCCTTACACAAAACTCGATCGCGGAGGATCTTTACCCGGATTGGTCGCCGGACGGCTCGCAAATTGTTTTCACATCAGCGCGCGACGGCAATTGGGAACTCTACGTCATGAACGCCGACGGCGGCAATCAGCAGCGCCTCACAGACAATCTCGTCGAGGATTTCGGAGGGCGGTGGTCACCGGATGGTGCGCGAATACTGTATGCGTCAGGGCCTGACTTCGATAACTATGAACTCTATCACATGCTGGCAAATGGCAGTGGGGTGGTTCGCCTGACCGACAATGATGTGCCAGACCTGTTTGCCGAGTGGTCTCCCGATGGCAACAACATTGCGTTTACCACTGGGGCTGGACCGAGTGAGGATATCTATCTCATGAATGCGGACGGCAGCGATGTGCGCGTTCTGGTTGCGAATGCGGCAAATGACATCTTCGCGTGCTGGTCCCCGGACGGAACGAGAGTCGCATACCAGACGACCTATGGCGACAACGATGACATTGCCGCCGTCGAGGTGGCGACCGGAGATGTCGTCCGCCTGACGACTAATCCAGGGTGGGATTCCTACCCTACATGGAGGAGGTGATTTGTAGAGACGGGTTCCTGGCGCTTGCCACGATCCACCGCGTGCTGCGCGATCGTCCCTCTAAGGAATGGAGTGCCGTCGTCATCAATTGGTGTTTATTACCTTGACTATCTAGGTCATGGCGTTTATGATTGACCAAGATCATCTAGGTCAATGTCATGACAAAAGACTCAATCGAGTTGGTCCAAGGGACTCTCGAGTTCCTCATTCTCAAAACCCTGAGTAGGGGCGATCCGATGCACGGCTTCCAGATCCTGCAGTGGATCTATGATGCCACCAACAAAACCCTGTCCATCGAAGAAGGAAGCCTTTACCCGGCACTCCACCGTATGGAGCGGCGGAAATGGATCAAAGCCGACTGGGCTACCTCGGAAAAGGGGCGCAGGGCGAAGTACTATCGACTCACGGCCGCCGGCCGTAAGCAGCTGACACGACAGGAACGTCAATGGAAAGGATACGTTGCTGCCGTTGACAAGATCGTGAAGTCTGTAGAGGCGACAGCCTGATGGGTGTTAGGCGAAAGCTGAATCGATCCGAATCCGTCGATCGTGAAATCCAACATCACCTCGACGAGTCAGTCGATTTCCTGATGGAAGAGGGACTGACGCGCGAAGCGGCGGAACGTGAGGCTCGACGTCGGTTCGGCGACGTTCATAGTGTACGCAATGAGTGCCAACACATCGCGGCCATAACGGAACGCCGGATGATGGTTTCGGCGGCTGCGAGTTCAGTGGGTCGGGACATCTGTCATGCCCTGCGGATGTTTCGACGTGCACCCACGTTCACGGCTACCGTGGTCCTGGTGTTGGCCGTCGGGATTGGTGCAAACGTCGCAATGTTCGGGGTAACTCACGCCGCTCTGTTTCGTGCGCTTGGTTTCCCAAACCCGGATCGGTTGGTATTGGGCAGAACGACGCTCGACGGGAGGTTGAACCCGCTGGTGTCATTGCCCGACTACTATGACCACCGAGATCGAAGTGAATCGTTCGCCTCCCTTTCAGTCATTAGGGAGGCTGCATTGCAGCACACGGTTACGGGAGATGCGGAACCCGAGCTCGTATCTGGCGTCTACGTTTCCGTGAACCTGTTCCAAACGCTTGGCGTCGTTCCTGCCGCGGGCCGGCTGTTCACAACCAACGACGCAGTGCCTGACGCGGCCAACGTGGTAATGATCAGTCATGCCTACTGGCAGCGTCGTTTCGACAAGGCTTCCGAAGTCATTGGGGCCACAATACCAATAGACGGCGTTGAGCACACTATCACAGGTGTGACTCCAGCGGGTTTCTTCTTCCTGCATGACGCAGACATATGGCGACCGCTACGAAGCGTGAGTGGCAGGAACTACTATCGCTGGATTGTCGTAGGCCGACTCGCACCCAACGTGACCCTGCAACAAGCACAGAGTGAATCGGATGTATTGGCGGCGCAGCTCGCGTTGGCTTATCCAGAGTCCAACACCGACAAAGGGCTGCTTCTCACTCCGTTGCAGGAAGCACTGACCGAAGATCACGGCCCGACCTTGTTTTTGCTGTCGGGTGCGGTTGCACTAGTCCTACTGATTGCGTGTGGAAACGTCGCGAGTCTGTTGCTTGCCCGTGGTTCATAGTGTCGCGCGGAACTTTCCGTCCGTGCGGCTCTGGGCGCGTCGTTTGGGCGGCTGATGGGTCAACAACTCACCGAGAGTCTGCTGATCGCAGTCGTCGCCGGAGCACTGGGGGTAACGCTGGCAGTGTGGATGCAGCAGTTCGTTCTCGCTATCCTGCCGATGAATTCGCTAGGTGTTCGGGATATCGGCATATCCATGCCAATGCTCGGCTTTGGGTTGGCCCTTTCAGTTGGAACCGCACTGTTGTTCGGCTGTCTTCCCGCACTCTCGGGCGCTCACGCCAACGCTGCCGAAGACTTGAAAGCCGGAAGCAGAGCTTCTTCAAGCCGCGGAGCCACATGGACAAGGAGTATGTTGGTCGTGCTTCAGGTGGTGATGTCCGTAGTCCTGTTGACAGGCTCCGGGCTCCTGATCCGTAGTCTCATGAGGCTACGGGCAGTAGAAATCGGATTCGAGACTCAGAATTTGGTTACTACTGAACTGCGACTCCCCTCTTCCAGATACCATGCAATGGCTGCTCGGGCACCGTTCTTCAGTAGCCTCCTCGATCAAGTCCGGAACCTCCCAGGCATTGAGTCTGCTGCACTCATCGACCGTTTGCCGATCCGCGATGCGGGTACGGAATGGCCCCTATGGATGCCGGATGTTCCACCGACCGTTATCAGCGAAGCGCCTCCGGCTTACTCGAGAACGGTTATGCCCGGATATTTCGGTGCCATGGGAATTCCCTTCCGCTCGGGTCGTGACTTTCGCAACACGGATGACCTCGACAGCGGGCTGATGGTAATCGTAAACGAAGCGATTGCCAGGGCATTCTTCTCGGATCGAGATCCAATCGGTCGAGAACTGAGCTTCAACCTCTATGGAGAGATGGCGACGACCGCCACGATCGTGGGTGTCGTAGAAAACGTCCGCATCAGCTCGCTTGCCGCTGAACCGGGCTTTCAGATCTACCTCCCCTATGCCCAGAAACCCACGTTGAGGATGTCTCTGATCGTGCGCACGCGAATGCCCCGAGCCGACCTGGTCGACGCACTTCAAGCTGCCGTTTGGGCCAACGATCCTGATATCCCGCTAGGCGGGTTGGCGGGGTTGGAGGAGATCATCGAGGCCTCTCTCTGGGGAGAACGGGTACTGGGCGGTATGGTTGCCATCTTTGCTGCAACGGCGTTGTTGCTTGCGGCGATGGGATTGTATGGAGTGCTCGCGCACTACGTCGTTAGAAGGACACGAGAAATCGGCGTCAGGATTGCGTTAGGGGCTGCAGCTCACAGGGTCGTGGCGCTCGTGTTGGTAAAGGGCGTTGGCCTGGTTGGAATGGGTCTTGTTATCGGTATTCTTTGTTCTCTTGCTGCCACGCGGCTTCTTCGGCAGCAGCTCTTCGAGGTGGGCCCAGGCGATCCGGCAACGTTAGCCGGAGTAGTCGTGTGTTTCATAACGGTTGGAACCCTGGCGTGTTTGCTTCCGGCGGTACGGGCCGCACGTGTGGATCCTCTACTAGCGCTCAGTGCGGACTAGCGATGAAATCGTTAGGTTGAGCCGGCACCAGGCAGGTTTACGGTAGCCGGTGACGTGAACCACGACCGAGGCGTCGCGGCCGTGGTTCTCCCTCCCAAACCGATGGCTCCGGGCTCCTACCTCCGAGGCGTTCCCTAGTCCCTTACCATGAACCGCTCGAACCAGTTGCGCAGGTATAGCTGTACGCGGATGAAGTTGGTGGGTGGCCGGGAGCGGCTGTGCCAGCCATCGGTCAACCGCACCATGGCAGTCGGAATCTTGCGCATCTTGAGCGCCCGGTAGAATTGCTCGGTCTGCTCCATCGGCGTGCGAAGATCGCGCTCGCCGGTCATCAGCATCGTCGGTGTCGTCACGTTGCCGACGTACATGAGTGGAGATCGTTGCAGGTGCTCGCTCGGGTCCTCCCACGGCATATGCTCGAAGTTGTAATACCAGGATGCGCCGTCGGTGGTGCCGACGAAGCTGATCCAATTGATCACCGGCGCTTTAGAGACTGCTGCAGTAAAGCGATCCGTGTGCCCGACAATCCATGCGGTCAGCACGCCGCCGCCGCTGCCGCCATAGACAAACAGGTTGCGTTCATCGATGTAACCCCGCGAGATCACCTCGTCGACGCCTGCCATTAGATCGTCGTAGTCTTTATCGGGGTACGCGTTCTTGATCGCGTTGCCGAACTCGCTGCCGTACCCGGAGCTGCCGCGCGGGTTGGTGTACAACACCACGTAACCGTTCGCGGCGTGCTCTTGATTTTTGAAGTCAAAGGCGAAGCTGTACATGGAGTGCGGACCGCCGTGGATGCGCAGGATGAGCGGGTATCGCTGATTCGGATCGAAGTCGGGAGGCTTGACGATCCAGCCGTGGATCTGCCAATCGTCAACCGATTCGTACCAGAATTCCTCCACCTCACCTAGCTCTACTTCTTCGAGGTGCGTTCTGTTTGTCACATGGAGCGTTTCAATATTCGAGGGCCTTCTGAGATTGAACGAGACCAGGTTCCGCGGCACATGCGGGCTGGTCATCGTCGCTACGACCGTGCCGTTGCGGCCGATATCACCCACGCTGAGTAGATAGTTGCCGTCGGTCACCGGTCTAGGGTCACCGTTCAGAGGTGCGAACCAGAGGTGGGAGGTGCCCCTCATCGACGCCGTGTAATAGATACCGCTGCCATCGTGGGCCCAGGTCAGATTACCCGGCGACCGGCCCATCTCAGATGCCAAGACCCGCGGGTTAGACCCATCGGCGTTCATGACATAGAGGCCTGACTCGACGTACGTGTCGGTGCTCCAGTCATTGCCGGTATAGGCGATCAAGTTGCCGTCCGGCGATGGCACAGGGCTACCGTCTGGGCCTCGACGAGTGGTGAGCTGCCGCACCGCACCGGTTTCCACATCCACCGAGTAGATCTCCGACTCCCTCCACACATGCTCGGCGTCTTCGACACGCAGTGACGAAAAGACCATCGACCGGCCGTCTGGCATCCAGCGGAAGGAACTATGATTCCAGTCGCCGCTCGTGATTTGGCGCGGCGCACCTCCTGTGGCTGGAACCACGAACACGTGTCGGTATCCCAATGGGCGCCACCCGCTGCCGTCGCTGCGATAGTTGAGGCGTTCGACTATGCGGGGGGACGCTGTCCAATCGGCGCCGTCCGGGCGCGTCGGCATGTCGATACGCCACTCGGGCCCCAGCGATTCGGGCACCAGCATCTGGAACGCAATCGACTCACCGTCGGGCGCCCACCTGATGCTGGAAGGCGAGCCCTCCGCCAGGCGAGTGACCTGACTCGTGGCGCCCTCGGCATCCATCCAGCGCACGAATATCTGACTGCCCCTCGGGTCGCCGGAAGCTGTGTAGGCGAGGCGAGTGCCGTCGGGTGACCAACTGGGCGATGAGCCCTCTACCAGGAAACGGTTCTTGGTGCCGTCCGCGTTCATGATCCAAAGGGCCGAATCCCAGCTGTCGTTCATCGGATCGATGAAGCGGCGTTGATAGACGATTTGGGTGCCGTCGGGCGATAGCTGCGGGCTGGACACGTCTTCCCAGGATAGGTAGCGATCGAGCGTCAGGCGCCCCTCTCCATTCTGCGAGAATGCCGGAGAACCTACAGCCAGGGCCAGCAACAAGAGAGTGGACGAGAATGCGCAACGAAGCTGGATGTTCATTACTGCCTCCCATTGATGAGATTCCAATGAGAGGAGTCTACGTGCCGGGACGAGCGGAGTAAACGGTCGGTTAGCGAGCGAGATTCGTGTTACGGATTACCGCCCAAGATACCGCATCACCGTCGGAAACCAGAGTTGACTCATGAATGCCCCGACCGGTGACATCGCCAGACCGCTGTGCATACCTCCAATATTGGTGAGCACTACAAAGACCACGTCTGTGTCTTCCAGCCAATACATGCCGGCGCTAAACCCAAGAGTCCCACCGCCATGGCCCAACCTTGCGTGTCCGTCGTAGTAGTTCTCCGTCCGCGAGATACCCTGCAGGTATTGGTTGCGACTGTTCCGTGCCTCCCTGGGAGGATAGTACGTGAACGCTTCACTCTTCATATCGGGCGTGATCAGTTCACCATCGCGCAGTTCCTGCGCCCATCGCACCAGGTCGCTCGCCGAAGATACAATTCCGCCCGCTGTCCATTCGGGTGATAGGTTGCCGGCCGTGGATTCCACGACGTATGGTCTGATCTCCGTGAAACCGCGATGAACCCCGGCCACTCGCTCGTACTGAGGCGTCGCATAGTGGTAATGGTGTACATAACCACCCGGGACTTCCTCGAATGATTCGAGGAATGTGTTCTCGAGGCCGAGGGGCTCCAGGAGGCGCGACCGGATCTCTTCCGTGGCGTCGTTGCCTGTTACCGCCTCGATGATGAGGCCGAGTATGGTGTAATTGGTGTTGGAGTAGGAGTAGCGCTCTCCCGGTTCCCCTGTAGGTGGAAGCAGGTCGGCTGTGCAGTACTCTAGAGTCTCGGTCTTCCCCCACACGTACCCCAACTCCATCTCAGCTCCGCGCCCTTTCGGAATCCAATCTTCCTGGAACTCCCAGGTAGGTATGCCGCTTTGATGGTTGAGCAAGTGACGCAGGGTAGCTGTGCCAGTGTTGGGAACCGAGCGCACGATATCAAGGTCGAGATAGTCTTGCGGCGTATTGTCCAGATCGAGCTTTCCTTCGGCGACGAGCTGGAATATTACTCTAGCGACAAACGTCTTGGTGATGCTGCCGACGCCAAACCTGTCGTTGACGTTCAGAGGTACGCGCCGAACAACATCGTTGTAACCGGCAGTTCCGGCCCAAACCACCGAGTCGCCTACACCGATAGCCGCCGAAATCCCCGGTATACCCATCGCGATTCCGGCGACGAGCGCACTCTCGAGTAGTTGTTCGTCGCCCTGGACTGATCGTTGCGCTGCCGCACCCGGAACGACACAGACGAGCAATACGACAACCGGCAAGAGGCGTGAGGTGGTTTTAAGACGTGCCGATACCATATGGGTCCCTCCGGGTAAAACGATCGCGACGTATTATGGAGCTGCCGAACTCAATACGACCCTCCCCCCGCCGGAGCGGTGGCAGCATTCTGCCGCAACTCTCCATCTGCGCACATCACTTTCAACGACGCAGCCGCGATGATTTCCAGCGCTATGCGCATCCGTTCGGCGCTGACGTGCTCCATCTTGTCGTGCGGGTGGTGGTACCACGGCTCCAAGGCGATCGTCTCGAGTTCACGCCAAATGAAATTGGCCCCGGCAATTCCGGAGTCGGCAAACGCCACGTGGTCGCTCGAACCCCGCTGATAGGGTGCATTCAGCAGGTCGGCATAGCCAAGTGTGTCCGCGGCGGCATTAGCGGCCTGCGCCACCAGGTTCTCGCCGTCGAGCGTGTTCACAAACAGCGTGGTTTGATCCGGCCCGGCTGTGGCGATCATGTCCATGTTGAAGTTGGCGACGACTCGCTCCCGCTCTGCGGCGGACAGCTGGGCGACGTAGTAGCGAGATCCAACCAATCCGCCTTCCTCCCCACCGCAGGCCAAAAAGCGGACGTCAGCCGCTAGCGGGACTCGGGTTAGGAGGCGCGCCAATTCCATCACGCCGGCCGCTCCGGACGCGTTGTCGTTGGCGCCAGGGGACATTGGAACGCTGTCATAATGCCCAGAGAAGACGACGATTGGCAAAGAGCCGTCAACATGCTCTGAATTAGCGCGGGTGGCGATAACGTTCTGCGAGGTGTCGTATCGGTTGACCTGGAAGTTGACAGTCACTTCGCCAGCCTCGCGCAGCACTTCCGCCGCCTCGGCGTTCATCGTAGCAAAGGGAATGTCGGATTGGGCAATCCGCACGCGATAGTTTTTCCAGTCGGTATTGTGCATCAACACGGCGACGGCCCCGGCTTCGGTAGCACGGCTGATGACGTCAGCGGGCTCTTCCTCGCTGCGGGTGACCAGGGCAATTTGCCCGCTGACCTCGGTGGGAAATGCACCGGCCTCACCGTTGCCGCAGTAGACCACCTGTGCAGAGATACCGCCTTCAGGGGTCAGCAACGGGTAGTCCTCTGGTGAGACCTCATCCAAGCTGCCAGCCCTGATGTTGAGTCGCTGAGGCTGAGCGGCTTCAACGGTCAGGTAGGCATGTACTGTCGGTCGAGGAAACCGCTGTATCTCGACCTGGTACCCGTAGCGTCCCAGCTCGGCGGCGATGTATTCGGCCGCGGCTAGCTCCTCGGGAGTGGACACCACACGCGGACCGATCTGTTCGCTCAGATAAGCCATGTGAGCCATGGCGCCTTCGATGTCGAGTTGACCCACGAGATCCAGATCGCATGCTGGAGGGGGAGCCTGGCAGGACCCCACCACGATCGCAAGCACCGCCGCGAATGCGGAGGTATAAAGACGCCGTATGATGCGCATAGCAACTCCTCTTTCAAATACAGCAGAGAACAAATATCGCCGCCCTGGTTTGTGCTCTTCGATCGTCAGAACCCGGGCGTACCGCGGCAATTGAGTTTGAACAAGCTGTTGAGCAAGCTAGTGGACGGTCGGCGAGGCATCTAGGCCTCCATAATTCGCATGTGCTCGGTGTACTCTAGCGGTTGCGTGAACCTGATCGCATGTTTGCGCCACGAAGTCCCGTACGCTAGTCGTGCACAAATTCACTGTGTGAGGGATCGCGATGAGAGAGAACAGAGAATCGACAAGGAAGTTCAGGGAGCAACGAAACATGTCCAGGATGGTCCTTTCAACAATCGGCGCTCTCCTTCTTGGGGGGAACCCGACACTCGCTCAAACAGACCACGCTGGTGCAAATCAACCACTTTCAATCGACGCCCTGCTTCAGATCGGATCGGTTGTCGGAGGTGGATTCTCGCCGCAATGGTCCCCGGATGGCAGTCGGATTCTGTTCTCGTCGAGCTTTAACAGTGAAGGCCTCGTGACCGTCGGCATCAACGGCGGCTTTCCGACACGAATGCCGATCGACCTCGGCGGTACCGGGCATTTCCTCTCCTCCAACGATCCAAGGTGGTCACCCGACGGGAAATGGATTTCCTACATCTCCACCAAGAGTGGACCGCCGGAACTCTGGCTTTGGTCGGTGGAAGATGGGCATGTGGTACAGCTCACCGATCTGGGTGGCAGAATAAACTCCCTCAACTGGTCACCCGACAGCAGATGGATCGCTTTCGCAAACGACCGATACGGCGGTTTTGACATATGGAAGGTTGCCGTTCCAGATGGCGAAGTGGTTAGGCTCACCGATGATGTGCGTTACGATGTCTATCCATCTTGGACGCCGGACTCGAGGAACATCGTATACGATAGGTTGGACGATCGCTGGGTCGATCACGAGGTGTTGGAGATCTCGGCGGACGGTGGAAACCCGCGTCTCATAGTCGAGGAAACCGACTTCTTCGACTACGGATCGGGCCGGACCTTCGGCTACCCAATGGTATCACCGGATGGGAACACGGTTCTGTTTCGCTCGCACCGTAGCGGCTGGATCAACTACTGGACAGTTCCCATAGGCGGTGGAGCGCCAAGACCAATAGCTCCGGAAGATGCCGACCAGACTTATGCCAGCTGGTCGCCTGACGGTGAGCAGGTCGTGTATGTCTCAAATCATGACGGCACCCAGGATCTGCGAGTGGTGTCGGCGGCGGGAGGTGAACCTCGAATATTGGTAGCGCCCGACATGGGCGTCTGTTCGAACCCGGAGTGGTCTCCCGACGGTCAAAATATCAGCTACCTCTTCGGAAACCCGGTCAAACCGAACGATTTGTTCGTCGTTTCGTTGCACGATGGACAGACCACACAACTCACAAGTTCAACGTTTGCCGGCAATCTTGGAGAAGCCTTGATTGCTCCCGAGAAAATCACCTATCCCAGCGAAGACGGGCTCACGATTTCTGCATATCTATACAAGCCGGCCAACATTCAACCAGGCGATCGGTTCCCGGGAATATTGTGGATACATGGTGGGCCGACGTCACAGTTCCGGGACACATTCCAGCAGCATGTTCAGTTCTTCGCGCAACGCGGATACGTGTTGCTGCTGCCGAATATCCGGGGGAGCTCTGGATACGGCAAAGATTTCGAAAAGATGAACAACAGGTGCTGGGGGGAATGCGATCTCAAGGACGCTTTGGCAGGCGTGGAGTACTTGAAAACTCTCCCGTACACAGACCCCGACAACATGGGCGTCACTGGCACCAGCTACGGTGGGGATTTTACCATGGCCGGCATTGGACGTGTGCCGCCGGGAACATTTCAAGCAGCCATTGCTCATTCAGGTGAAGGGGATTGGGTGAGGGCGTATTTTGAGGACGAGATGCGCCATGTGAAGCTATGGGACTATGAATTCGGCCCCTTCGAGGAGAACGAGGAGTTGTACAGAAGACTCTCTCCTGTGACCGGCATACCCAACGTTACCACGCCAACTTTCGTCATTCACGGAGAGGGGCTATACCCATCGTCTGAGTTGGCAAGGCTCTTTGCGACGGAACTGGAACGACACTACAAGGTGTTCTGGCACAAGGCCTACAGCCCCGAGACGTTCTACGTGCGCAGCAGGGCAAACAGGCGCCAGATGCTGCTCGATATGCTGGACTTTTTCGATCGGTTTTTGAAAGGGAAGGGTGGACACTAGCCGCTGCACTTCAACAATGGGTCTTCGGTGCTCTAAAGCAACGCGGCGATTTGCCGATAGTAATGAAAAAGTGGA
>Ga0180432_10007393_pt1 | contig 13961 bp, 13 predicted proteins | sample SS_ome_10_FD_132414 | JGI IMG/M metagenome (GOLD analysis project Ga0180432, IMG submission 132414) | Hypersaline lake sediment archaeal communities from the Salton Sea, California, USA - SS_1_MS_2 metaG | ecosystem: Environmental > Aquatic > Non-marine Saline and Alkaline > Hypersaline >...
GGTATTATCCAGCTTTACCGTCGATACCAGCACAACCTTCTGCCTGTTCTGCACCTCGTCAATAATATCTCGCAGCGAGGCATATATATCTCCAATGATTGCCTGCCTTCCCTTATCGACCAGAACCTTCAATAAATTTATCAGGATGTCGGAGATATTCCCCTGAAAAACCCTGTCAAAAAATGCTCTTTTCGAATCGGGGGAGATCCCCGGCGAATTCAGATAGCGAAGGATATTCTTATCTTCTTCAATAATCCTGGAAACGGCTCCGAGCTCTTCCTCGAGAGCATTCAGGATACCGCGCTCCTGTCCGATATCGAGAAGAGCGCTCGCATAGACATGTGCGATCTTATTATGAGTCACTATTCCTCTGCAAATCTCCGTCGTTGCGTTCTAGCAAGTATGGGTGCCTCTCAAAATCAGGAGCTCCCCTGTTCTAAAATGATACCTCATTGAATCGGATACTGTACCCGCAGCGACACGATGCCGCGCATGCCAGCGCGCACAGAGTGTGCGAAAAAAAGCTGGCCACAGGAGCTTCACATCTCAATAAAAAGAAATCTCCCCCATCACTGCAAAGTCTGTATCTTCTTTATCGCCTCTTCGGCGATTGTTTTCTGATCTTCAGGATCGAGATTCTTCGCAATTATCTTCGAAGCTATCTCGGTCGAGAGCTTCACCAATTCCGACTTCAGTTCATCCAGTGCCTTGTCCTTGGCAAGATAGATTTCTCGCTTTGTCCGCTCGAACAATTCGCGGGCCTCGGCATTTGCCTTCTGTACAATCTCGTCCTTCAGTTTCTCCGCATCGGATTTTCCCCCGGCGATTATCTTCTGAGCCTCATCCTTTGCAGCTTCCATCACCTGCTGATGTTCGGCCAACAGGCGCTCATACTCGAGACGGTTGTACTCGGCACTCTCGATATCACTTCGTATCTTCTCCGCCCGCACGTCGAGGGCATCAACCAGCGGTTTCCAGGCCGCCCGCCACATGATGATCACCAGCACCAGAAAAGTAATGACGGTCCACAGCAGCAAGCCCGGATCAACTTTTAACAAACCTTCCCTTAAAACCTCCATGATGCCAACCCGTTCTCCTTCATCTCATCATGGCAGAGCCATCACGTATCTTCCCCGCGAAGGGCGAGCAGTATCTCCCGCTCCGAAGAGCATTCGAGCTCCCCCACACATATCTGTGGAAAAGCCCCGGACGTGTGCCCACAATCACGAGGGGTACCGGTTCCCTTTCTATCTTCCTTCCTCGACAGCCGGAACCTTCTCCACGGGAGCTTTCTCAACCGGAGCCGGTGCTTTCGTCGCAAGCATAAAGGTCACGACGAGGGCAAAAAAGGTGAATCCTTCAATAAGAGCAGCCGCAATGATCATAGCTGTTCTGATATCACCACCGGCTTCAGGCTGTCGAGCCATCCCCTCGAGCGCTGCGCTCGCGAGCTTGCCAATGCCCATTGCAGCACCGAAGACAATTAATCCCGCACCAAAACCCGCTGCGAGATACGAAACGCCTAAATATTCCATGATCTCCTCCGTAATGAATTATAATACAATGACATCCAGATCTTCCCGGCAATCATTATTAAAAAACAATTCCTTCAATAAGCATTCTACACGATTCCCCTGATCCCGTGCTCCCTCCTCTCGGCTCCGATCAGTGCGCATGCATCGATGCACCGATAAACATCGCGGAGAGCACGGTAAAAATATATGCCTGGATAAAGGCAACGAGCAGCTCCAGGAGATCTATCATCAAGGCTCCTGCCACCGAGCCAATGCCGATCCAGTAGTTCTTGAACATCATGACGAGATACAAAAAAATTATGATAACAACATGCCCGGCCGTCATATTGGCAAAGAGTCGAATGGTGAGCGCAAAGGGCTTGATACAGAGTCCCACTATCTCAATCGGAAACATGAGGGGTATAAGAAAACCGGGCACCCCCTGCGGCACCAGGCTTTTCCAGTAGCTGAAGATCCCCTGCTTGACCATTCCCACGCCGATAATGCCTATCAGCGTAAGCAGCGCGAGACCGGCGGTTACGGCAAGATTCCCCGTTGGCGTTGACATGCCAGGCACCAGGCCGAGCAGATTACAGAAGAGGATGAAGAAAAAGAGGGTGGAAAAATAGGGCATCGCTTTTTTGATATAGTGATGCTCGAAATTCGGTTCGACTATCTCATCGTGGATAAACCCGACGAGAGCCTCCCACAGATTAACCCATCGGGATCGCGAACCGTAGGGCGATCGCTGAACACGCCGTGCAACCGGGATGAAAATAATTAAACACAGGAAAGCGGCAAACCACATAACGAGCACGGCCTTTGTTAACCGCATATCGAATATGCCGAAAAGCTTCGTACTCAAATAGTGCTCATTTATCCGTGCGATGAATCCATAATCGACAACGTGATCCATTAAATGGTGTAAAACAACATCACTAATAGATTCCTCTTCACCGTGTCCGCCACCCGCTCGTATTACAAAGGTGCTCACAACATGGAACAGATGTTGCATACTCCACTCTCACCCCTCAATAGTATTTCCTCACACGCTCCCCCGAGATGCACATCATGCCTATAACCACTTCCTCCTCTTTGAGCTGTCTTCACCCTCCTCCCTCGATACCGAATCGAGAGACGAAAGACCTCGAATCAAGTTGTAGAACCCAGCCCCCATTCCAATTGCCGTCCCTGCAACAACGAACCACGGTGTTGTTTGATAATGTTGATCGAGCCTATGCCCGATATAGATAAAAATGAGAATTGTTAATGCTAACTGTAAGCCAATAGTAGAATAGACAAATAACGCTTTAAGCCCTTTATGCCGTGCCAAGATAAACTTTTCTTCACTCACCGTTCTGTTCCAAACCATATATTCTCAACCCGACATTTGTCAACAAAATTTGTCAACAATTTAAGTAAACTTTTTACCGATTCTCCCCGTCACGCGTGCGATCATCGCTCTCTGCAAAATGCTCAAGGCAGTTTTTTCTCATGACGATAATAATGATGACAACACTCTCGTATCGTCTCACGAGCATGCTGAGTCGCTCCAGAGACTCAACGAAGGGACCTTCCCTGAACCGGAGCCCTTTCCATCAAAGAACAAGGTAGTTGTGGGTATTATGAATATAACAATAAAGCTCATGGAAATCGATGGTGAATTCATCGCAACCTGTCCGGAACTCGACATCAACTGTTATGCTCATAATAAAAAAGAGGCAATTCGGAGGATCGTTACCGTCCTGCGATTCTATATCGATTCGGCGAAGGAGCTCGGTTTCGAGGTAGCGGACTTCGACAGCATCTCCATCGAGGGCTCAACAACGAACATGTGGTTCATGAACAAATCCCTCATCCACAAATCAGATTCAATAAATTAATGCCGCCGAAAAGAGAGAGGAAGGGACTGCCTCTCGTACGCCCCTATCAGACACCGATCAGTCAAGCTCGGATTCGTTGATGGTGAATTTATACTGGCGCAGTATATCTGTCTTCCACTGCTCTATCAACATATTTCTCTTGGAGCTCTCGAGTATTCTTCGTATCCGCTCCTTCACCCGCTGAAAGGGCTCTATCTCCTTTTCACGCCTGTTTCCCTTCGTGATCATCCGATAGTACCTCTTCTCCCTGTTCTTCTCATACTCGGCGCGCATCTCAGATTCGGTAACCTTCACCGCATCGGCATGCATGCTCTTCATATACTCACGGGCGAGGAGAAACTCCGTCCGCATGGCAGCATTCTTCAGGAATTCGGGATCTTTATCGATGCCCTTCCGGAGGGCCTCTCGTTTTAAAAGCTCAAACCGTAAAATATTCTGCGCGAGGCTCATCTTCTGCTGATCGGTAACCCGGGGGACCGGCCCGCTCCCCCGCCTGAATCGACTGGTAAAAAGCTGAATGCGCTTGTTCAAATCGTTAACCGTGTAGACGGTCTCGCCAATTTTAAAAAGAACCTGCCCGGGATCGGCGCTGACCGCTTTCTCGATTTGCACTTTCACATCATCCCGATTCATCAGATTGCGGACATACTGCTGCGATTTTCTCCGCAGTAATCTGTTTTTCAGCCGCTGCGCTTCAACCGTATTCTCGATGACATCTTCGATATTGTCCTCGGTCAGCTCAGCCTTATCGGTAACCATAACAATATAGACACCGTTGGGCAACGGCGCCGGTTTATCGGAATAAACAGTGATCGGCTCCGGCGCATAGTCATCTTCATTCAGCGTAAAGACAACCCGTGAATACTCCGGCGGGAGCATATCGAATATGCGATACCCGATATCCCCGCCTTTCTTCCTTGAAAAATCCTGGGAGTACTTTTTTGCCAGGTCTGAGAACTTCTCACCGCTTTTGAGCTTATCAAGTATCGACCGTGCGCGCGAAAGGGTTTTCTTCAATTCAAGATCCATCTCGTTCCTGGTGAGCTTGACCTTCTTATTCTTCTCCACCTTAAAATCGCGCACCCGCAGATAAATATGACTTATCCTGACGACCGGTTCCGAAAAGGTCGCCCCCTCCGTAATTTCACGTTTGTATAAATGCTTCATGAGCTGCTGCTCGGAAGACATATCGGCGATGACCTTGAAGTGCTCACTCCTGTCAAAACCGTGCTTTCTGGCCTCAAGCGCGGCGATGCGATCGACAGCCATCCGTTTCAGCTTGTCCATGAACTGCTTCTTGTTTTTGGTAACGGACTCAGCTTTATAGTGATTCATCTCCATCCAGTTAAGAAACTCTCCCCGCGTAATTTTCCCGTCCGTATACACAGCGAGAACCTCATCTGCACGATTACAGCCCGACAGTGCGAGTGCTACAAGGGAGCAGATAATTACCGTGAAACCGTATCTCATCACCACTTTCTCCTTTGAATCCATTGAGGAATATAATACCGCTTTACCGGATCGTCCGAAAATACACCGCAGGGCAAATAGCTGTCAATATCTTTTATCGGGCTCCGCTCATGATATTTCGCCGTGTCCTGACAGGGTTCATCACAGGATACCCGCACAATCAGATGAACATCCTTAACCATATAGGTGTTACGGAGATCGCTCTTGTTACATCCCATCACGATGACTGCTGAAAATATTGTTTAAATATTGTTGACAATATCACACCTTCGGTAATGCTGAATAATGACAGAATAATACCATGCTAACGAACGAAGAAGGGGAGATGCATCCTCGAAGAAGCGTGAAACAGATACAGGAATATGAAAGATCACAAAATATATGCGGACAAGCTGAACAGGCTCCTCACCAGTGACGAGCTGGTCAGCTTCAAGAAGGACAATTCCACGCTGGTTGAACTGGGCTATGAGTGCGTCGAGCTCGGCGACTTTAAACGGGCCTTTCATCTCTTCAGCGCCAGCATGCGAGTCAACGGTCCTGATCCCGATATAATGAACGGCCTCGCCATTTCACTCTGTGAGCTCGGAAAACTGAAATTATCGAGAATCGTTCTCGAAAAAGCGGTTGCCATGTACCCGAACGACGCGATAACCCTCGCCAACCTTGCCGGCGTGCACTGGGAGCTGGGCTCGTACGAGCAAGCAATACACTTCTATCACCGGGCAATAACCGGTGATCCGGATATCATAGAAGCGCACATCAATCTCGTAAATCTCTATTATGAACAGGGCGAACTCTTCATGGCGTATGTCACCTGCCTTCAATTCCTCAGCTTCCACCCTGACGACATGGAGGGGAATGAACTGCTCGACGAGCTCCTCCTCAATATCGGAATATCAAATGTATGATACAGGAGCCGCACAACACGCACCCGACATCATCAGCACCGGAATACGAAAAACCGAAATCATAACCCGCATAACAGGACGCATACCGTAAGGAATGTGGCTATGGGAAAAGATCGGATACCCTCCGAGGAGGAATGCTACGGGATTATGCAGCGGCATGAGATGCTTCCCAATATACTCGAACACTCGAAACAGGTATTAAAGGTATCGATCGCCCTCTATGATAATATCAACACTACCGCTCGGCTCAATCGAGAACTCATCGTTGCGGCGGCGCTCCTGCATGACATTACCAAAACGCAATCGATACAGACAAAGGAGCCGCACGACAAAACCGGCGCCGCGCTCATGCGGAAGCTGGGATTTCATCGCGTTGCCGATATCGTTGAGCAGCACGTTATTCTCAAAAACTTTGATCCTGACGGGATGCTTGACGAACGGGAGATAGTGTACTACGCCGACAAGCGGGTGATGCATACCAGCATCGTCTCCGTTGAGAAGCGAATCGACGACATTATCAACCGGTACGGGAACACGGATGAGCGGATACGGCTGATTCTGGAGAATAAAGAGCGCATCCTTCAGATGGAGCGTAAAATCAAACGGTTCCTGAAGAGGGATATTGATGAGATACTCGATGAGCTGAAGTCAGAGCACCTCCGATTCTCATGATGCTGCTCATCCTTCATATGCGCTGCGAGCATGGAGATGTACTGTATACTTGACTGCTTTGTGGACGAACCGGCCTGTTTCGGGGTCCCCCCCTTCCTCTCACCGTACCCCCGCTACCTCTACGGGGCGCTCGTTGACGCCGGTGTTGACAGCGAGAAAATACGGTATAGTACCATCGAGACGCTCAGAGAAAACGAGTACCGGCTTCCAGAAGCCTTCTCACAGGTATTTCTCATCGGGGGAGCCGTTGTTCCGGGGAAGTATCTCGGATCGCGAATCGGCACCCTCAGAGAGGTCGAGAGGATAATTGCGAACAACAGCGGAACCGGATTTGCCATCGGCGGTCTGATAAGCCATCTCATTCCGGACGGATTGCCCGGCGTAACACTGGTTAGAGCCGACATTGAGAAATTCGCCTTTCACACGGTCAGGGGAGATCCCCACGACATGAGAAGGGACTATCGGGAGCTGTCACGATGGGCCGTCCAGGGTGCCGCGGTGGTGCGCCAGCATCCCTCCTTCCCCAATCTGATATGCGAGATAGAGACCTATCGGGGGTGTCCCCGAAAAACCCACTGCTCCTTCTGCTCGGAATATCTCTTCAGGGAGATCACCTTCAGAGATGGCCAGGATATTATTGATGAGATCGAGGCGCTCATCGAGAAGGGGATACGGAGATTCAGGATTGGCCGACAGGCCGACATCCTCCAGTACCAGACGCCCCGCAGAAAATTCAAGAAGGGCTTCCCGCAGCCGGATCCGAAACCGATCATCGAGCTCTTCTCGGCGCTGCGGGAGAAGCGGTTACGGGGGGAGATTGCAGTCCTGAATATCGATAATGCGAATCCCGGAACCATATACCACTTTCCCGATGAATCCTCACGAATACTCGAAGCAATTGCAGATGCGGTTACCCCCGGTGATACCATCGCCCTGGGTGTGGAATCATTCGATACCGCGGTGATTGCGCAGAACAACCTCAAGGTGAACAGGGATGAGCTGATTGCCGTGTTGACGCTCATCAATCGGATTGGCGGGAAGCGGGTCAATGACATACCCGTACTGCTGCCGGGCATCAACCTGATTCACGGGCTTATCGGGGAGACCGCAAACACCTTCAAGATAAATTATGAATCGCTTCTCGATATACGCGACCGGGGGCTTCTCGTCAAACGGATAAACATCCGCAAGATTCTCATCTTCCCCGGTACTCGAGCCGCAGGCGAAGTGAAGAGAATCTCCGAATCAGTTCGGAAGCGATATGACTTCTTCAGGGAGAAGATCCGGAAGGAGATTGAACACGATATGCTGACCCGGATTTATCCGACGGGCGCCATTCTGCGTGATCTGCTTGTCCTGGAGCATCGATTTGACTACTCATACGCGAAACAGATAGCGAGCTATTCGATCACCGCCAAGATTCCGGTGCCCCTCCCGCTCCAGTCGCTCTGCGATGTAATCGTCACCGGGCATCGGGAGCGATCGCTCATCGCCCTCCCCTATCCGATCGCCATCAACGCGATTCCGCAGAAAGCAATGGAACACATACCGGGGATTGGCAGGAAGCTCGCCTCCCGGCTGATAGTAGAGCGTCCCCTTCAGAAGAGGGAAGATATCACCGACATTGCACCGCATCTGGACAGGAAGATCTCCGATGCGATCCGCTTCTGATTTTATTGAGTGAAAGGCGTGCAGGGAATTCTGGCATCATAAGAGACCGGCCGGAATTCAGTACTTCTTTCGCTCCCTGTCGTGATTGAGCCTGTTCATGATATAGACAGCAGCATAGGCGCCGATCAAACCGGTGATAATATTCACCCCGGCATCGATCGCAAGGAACCGCAGCACCCGTATAGCAATATCAAGCAACAGCCTGTCCAGGATAAATCCACCGATGAGGGCCCCGATGACGCCGACAACCAGCCCGCCGATAAAACCACCGAAGAGATCCCGTTTCTTTACATAATAGTAAATCCACGAAACGATTGCGCCGAGTCCCAGATATATGATAATTGCAAGAATTTTCATGAAAAAGCTCTGTAACTCTTCAGACATAGCCCATCACACTCCTTCCTCCTGATTGCCATTACACAGCGGCTTGCACAACATGGAGAGATTTACCATCGAAAAACAATATGGAACAGTATACGGCAATTACTTTTTATCGGGTTACCCAAAAAAGATATCTCCCTTGCCCCTTCTGACAATAGTCATCTCGCCGGTGGAAAAATCGATAACGGTCGACGGCTCCGATACCTTGATGCCGCAGTCGATAACCAGATCTATCTCATTCCTGAGCTGCCGCTCCATACCGGACGGCTCAACAATGTACTCACCCGAAGAGGTGCTCACACTCGCCGACAGTATCGGCCTTCCCAGGGCAGCAACGAGGGCGCGTGCTACAGTGTTATCCGGGATGCGAATCCCGATTGTTTTCTGATTGGTGAGAACAATACGCGGAACGAGCTTCGATGCCTTGAATATGAAGGTGTAGGGTCCCGGCAGGGCCTTCTTTATAATCTTAAACGCCTTATCCGAGACATTTCGCACATACTCATGGAGCTTGGAGATATCGGAAAAGATGAAGCTCAAGGGCTTGTTCTTGGGTATCTTCTTTATGCGGTAGATCCGCTCAATCGCATGCTTGTCGCTGATATCACACCCATACGCATATACCGTATCAGTCGGGTAGATGATAACACCGCCATCCTCGAGAATATCCCTCGCTTTCGTGATGAGACGCTTCTGAGGATTTTGTTCGTTGATTACAAAAATCATCTCGCCTCACGAAAACAGACTGCTCCGTAAACCACTATGAGCCGGAACCCGTCACGTCAACTATTTAATACCTGAAGGGGCGGCCTCTCATAAAAACGAACCCCCCCGTGACGATCAATATAAAAAAGGCTTTTGCAGGAGAGCCCTCTGCAAAAGCCTTTAACCTGGTAAATGCATAGAAGGAGTGTCGACTGCTTCCGTTAATTTCTTCCCTCAATCCACTTTTCATGGGAAGCAAAGAAATCGTTCGGAAACATTCGAATAAATTGATTATCAATCACTACACTTATCGGATGTATCAAAAATCACTTTAATACTTTTTTCGCCTGAAGGACGGGGAATTTTCACCCGCTTGTTCTTGCTTTTCATGGCAAATTATGCTATACTTGATCAAAGCCGTTTTATTCAGATGAACATGGTGACAGTATCAAGAGCAATATTTTATCGCGATACCCGGAATCCGACAGTAATGATGGCGGGGGTAAATTGACAAAGTATTATGTCAGTGCGGGGAACGGAAGCTTATTTGCATTGTCATCGCGAGGAGCAACGCGACGAAGCGATCTATGTTCATTGAACAATCAATCACCATGAAAAGAGATTCCTCGCGGAGTTTACCCCGAGATAATTCGAGGGGCTCGGAACAGGCTCCGCAATCTCTGTTCATAAACAGACCGATTGTAGAAATAATGATAAAATAATGAACGTAAAGTGTTAATAAATAGAGATCGCTTCGCTGCCTGCCGGACAGCAGACAGGCGCTCGCGATGACGTGCCGTTATTCAACAATCACGCCGGACTCGGGGGGAGCATACCATTACATCAAAACAATTATGCTCATTTAGAACAGGAATCGTTCGATGAAGGGCATGTTCGGATATAACCGTTTGCATTATTCTGGATAAAGCATGCCTTAAATGTAATTTTATAATTGATCCCTCGAGCTCGTTTTATTTTACTGTTACCGGGAGACGACACACGTATTATGGGCGAGATAGAGCTCAAGATAAAGAGCAGGAATCTGGACACACTCATCGCGCTGGTGCGATCACAGAACCGCACTGCCGATACCGATTTAATTGAAAGATCTTATCTGAAGGCCTGCCGAGCACATGACAATCAGTTCCGGCTCTCAGGAGAGCCCTATATTACACATCCCCTCGAGGTCGCCATCATCCTCGCACAACTGAATATGGACACGGCAACCATCTGCGCCGCACTCCTTCACGATACCGTTGAAGACACCGAAATAACCATCAATACCCTCAAAGAGGAATTCGGCGAGGAGATTGCAGAGCTCGTCGATGGCGTCACAAAAATATCATCGCTCAAGAAAAGATCAAAACCTATCGAGCAGGCACAGAATCTCCGGAAAATGCTCATGGCAACCGTCAAGGATGTCCGGGTTATACTCATCAAGCTCGCCGATAAACTGCACAACATGCGTACCATTATGTTTCATCCTGAAGACAAGCAGCAGCAGATTGCCAGGGAGGTGCTCGATCTCTATGCGCCCCTTGCCGGCAGACTCGGAATCTCAACAATCAGATCAGAGCTGGAAGACCTCGCCTTCCACGTGCTCGAACACGAGGAATACCACACCATCAAGGAGATGGTGGCCGATAAAAAACATGAAATCGAAGCATATATCGAAAACATCAGGAGTATTCTTCAGCATAAATTCCAGGAGCTGAATATCACGGCGAAAATAACGGGGAGGGCAAAGCACTACTATTCAATTTACCGCAAAATGAAGTATCAGGGGAAATCCTTCGCCGAAATCTTCGATATCCGCGCCATCAGGATAATCACCGATGAGGTCAAGGACTGCTACGGCATACTGGGCGTAACTCACACGCTCTGGACGCCAATCACCTCCCGGTTCAAAGACTACATAGCCGTCCCGAAATCCAACAGGTATCAGTCGCTCCATACGACCGTTATGGGACCGGACGGCCATCCACTCGAAATTCAGATACGCACCTGGGAGATGCACCTCGTGGACGAGATGGGCGTCGCCGCCCACTGGCTCTACAAGGAGGACCCCCGGATCATCAGCAAAGAATATCGGAACATGTCTCTCCTGAAAAATTTGGACCAGTGGGATTCAGAGGTGCGGGACACCCGTGAGTTCATGAAGGAAGTCAAAATGGATCTCTACGAAGACGAGATATTCGTCTTCACACCAAAGGGGAAAATAATCAAGCTCGCCAAAGGTTCAACGGCGATCGATTTTGCCTACGCGATTCACACCGAGGTGGGAAACAGTTGCATCGGCGTCAAGATCAATAATAAACTCGTCCCGCTCAAAACCGAGCTCTCGAGCGGCGACATCGTCGAGATACTGACCAGCAAGAAGGGGCATCCCTCCGAGTCGTGGCTCAAGTTCGTCAAGTCATCGAATGCACGCTACAAGATCAGAAACTGGTTGCGAAAGCATAAGGAACCCCAGGTTAAAGAACCTCCCGTCAGGCCATCGAAGAAGAACACCGTCGAGGTTTCCATCCCGGAATCGGAGCTCATAAAGATCAAGCAGTACAATAAGCGGAACAAGCTCACGCTCAGCATCAACGGAACGTCCAACATCATGATAAAGCTTTCCCAGTGCTGCCAGCCGATACCCGGAGATGACGTCGTCGGATTCATAACGAGGGGGCGGGGAATTACCGTCCACCGGACGAGCTGCCCCTCACTGAAGAGGCTCAAGCTCGAAAAAGAGCGGCTTATCAATATCGTGTGGGAGAGCTCCGAGAGCACCGAGAGCACCTATCCCATTAAGCTCGTTGTCCACGCCACCGATCGGCAGAATCTGCTCAAGGATCTGGCAGAGGAGATGGCACAGTGCAAAACCAACATCATAAAGGTGGAAGCGCAGGTTATCAGCGAAGGCGATGCCATGTTCAAGTTCATCCTGGAGGTGAAGGGCGTTAAGCACCTCAAAGAGATTATCGAACGGGTCAAGCGGATCAAGAGCGTCACCAATGCTTATAAGCTCAATGAAAAGGTGGTATTAAAATAGGGATCTGACGTGAGAACGGTACTCTGTTCCTCCTCGCCGAGACGAAGGGAGATCCTCGGCACCGTAATTGACGGCTTCGAAATTCACCCACCCGAAATAGATGAAGCGCACGGTGAGCAGGAGAGCCCCCTCGCCTATGCCAACCGCATCTCCAGAGAGAAAGCCGAATCGTATCCCATCCCGCACCGCGATGAGCCATTCCTGATCATCGGCTGCGACACCATCGTAACGCTCGACGACCTGATACTCGGAAAACCGGGGAATTACGATGACGCCCGGCGCTCTCTGCAGATGCTCAGCGGCACAACACATACGGTCATCAGCAGCCTAACTCTTTTCTATCAGGGGAGCAAACGCAACTCCATCACGGATGCGGAGATAACCCGCGTTGCCTTCAGACCTCTCAATGAAGAGGACATTCGCACCTACCTGAGACGTATCGATTATACGGACAAGGCGGGCGCCTACGCGCTTCAGGAACACGGCGAGATGATAGTTGAACGGATAGAGGGCTCAGCCACAAATGTCATCGGATTTCCCCTTCGGCTGTTCTACAAGCTGATCGGCCGTCTCGCTCTCACCCGGTCCCTTTTCGGCCCATCATGATGCTGTAATCGATGAGACGTCTAAGGGGCCATACAGCAGAGATCTCGAAAATAAGTTGACCGGCTTATCATTCGTATCGTATCCTTATGAAGGCATTACATTTTTATAAAAAGAGAAAAAGAGGAATACCCCTATGGACAAGAGAACACAGTTCATCGTTGACAGAAAATTTCAGTTGAAGCAGGCATTTTCAACTATCCGGATTACCTTTCTCGCCGTTGCAATTTTTGTTGGAATCACGGTCGGTACTATCGTTTACAACAATTATAAGCTGGGAATCATGTCAAAAAACAATGAAGATATAATCGTAAAATTGGAAAATATCAACATAATCCAGGATAACATCGTCGAAACGATACTGACCTGGACTCAGGAACCGGGAGGGAAAACACAAAAAAAAGCCATCTCCGAGGTTTCCCGGAAACATCAGGGAAACATTCAGATGATACAGGAGAATATTACCACTATTCAGAGTAATATCACCGCAAACAACCGTATAATCGACAATAACAATATCATGCTCATTCTGGTAGTGGTACTGCTTATCCTCGCCGTGCCCCTCCTCTACTTCCTGATGATACGAAAAACCCATCACATATCCGGTCCCATTCACGTTATATCCGAATACCTCAGAGAAATTATCGAAGGGAAAATCCCGACGGTACGGCCCATACGAAAGAATGACGAGCTCCAGGAGTTCTATACGCTCTTTGCGGAAATGGTGGAGCACCTCAGGGAGAAGGAGGGGAGATAAGGATACCGCAGCGATTCCGGATGCATCCCGGGAAAATTTTTCTTGAAAAAATTGCACCGATGCCCGAGAGTGTTCGATACAAGCGGGTGTAATTCAGCGGTAGAATGTCAGCTTCCCAAGCTGAACGTCGCCGGTTCGATTCCGGTCACCCGCTCATTCAACTTCCTTTTTTATAAACAGTGCCCTACCCCCATTTTTCGTCCACTCACAGTTAGAGATTCAATACTCTCTGATACTCGCCGTTAAGATTTTCTCCATACTCAATTTGTTTCATAATAACCGATGAGCTGTGGGATGAGTCATGTTTTTATCTATTCCTTAAAGCCAATTTTACGTTTTGGTTTTTTATCTTCAGTA
>Ga0180432_10007394_pt1 | contig 13960 bp, 1 predicted proteins | sample SS_ome_10_FD_132414 | JGI IMG/M metagenome (GOLD analysis project Ga0180432, IMG submission 132414) | Hypersaline lake sediment archaeal communities from the Salton Sea, California, USA - SS_1_MS_2 metaG | ecosystem: Environmental > Aquatic > Non-marine Saline and Alkaline > Hypersaline >...
CCAGAAATACAGCCCATATACCATTTTATCTGGTTAGGCGTACACCTGCACTTTTGGCCTTTCGTATAATTCCCACCACGCGGACAGCCAAATAGTATTTATGTGTAGTTGTGATTTCTTTTACCTACTGCGAGATAGTATGAATATAAACAGCCATTTCCATCCTTCAAATAGGGTTCAGGGCACTTTCAAACCCTACAAGTGTCCGATAATTTTATATATTTTACCAAAAAAAAACCTTGACTTTGGGTGGTAAGCTTGGTAGCTTAGGTAAGATTAACAAAATAGACTTTTGAAAACCACACAGATTTAGCGTTTTCGGTGAGAAAAGGCACACAGTAGGGAGTGTGTATCGGGGTAACAGGCAAAGGTTCTTTAGGAAAACAATGTAGCTTAGGATTGTTCGTCCCTGAATGTAATTTGGACAACGGAGTTTTTAGCGAAAGGATGAGCGGTGAAAATTTCGCGAAATCTAAGCATTTCTTTTCACTCTAAATCAATATCGGGAATTTACTATGGAAGTAATATGCGCTTAGAGAGAGCGCTTGCTTCCGAAATTAATGGTTTTCTGAAACGCTTTTTAGGAGGACGAATCATGAAGGGGCAAAAGTCTTATTTGATGTTACTTGCTGCAAGTCTGATGATGTTGGGTTGCTTCTCGGTCTCTGTGGTGGCCGATGTTAACTGCCCAAATGATATGAGTCATTATTGGAGGTTCGACGATGCGGGTGCACCCTATGAAGATTCTTACGGAACCAATGATGCTACCTGCACCAACTGCCCGACCGCGACAAGCGGCAAAGTAAATGGCGCTCAACAGTTTAATGGCAGCGATGACGAGGTTAATGTAAACGATGACGATACATTTGATTGGGGCAAAGATGACAGCTTCACAATCGAGTACTGGATGAAGACCAGTGAGAGTACTTCAGGAAACAGAGTTCTTGTCGGCCGCGACGACAGTTCAACAAGCCTTCACTGGTGGATTGGATGTGATGACAGCGGTAAGGTTGCATTCCAGTTAAGAGATGTTAACGGAGTCGGTGAATATATAGGTGGTACAGGGCCTGTGCTGAATGATGGCAATTGGCACCTGATTGTTGCGGTAAGAGACGACGCCGATGGCAATAACATTATTTACGTCGACGGCAACAGTATAGACGAAGCGAACCATGACTACACAGGGGATTTTGGCGGTATTGTTGCCTTAAACATTGGTTACCTGAATCTCAGTGGTCACTATCGTTACAACGGTATCATGGATGAGATTGCGATTTACGACAGGGCATTATCAATTGCAGAGATTCAGCAGCACTATAGCGATGGATTGGCTGGGAACGGTCTTTGTCAGGAGGGACCAGTTGCTCCTACGATTACCTCAACTGCGGTTACTGTTGCAAATGTGAATGAACCTTACAGCTATGATGTGGAGGCTACTGGTAATCCGGAGCCGAACTACTTGCTTATTACTAATCCGGTGGGTATGGACATCAACACTATTACTGGTTTGATTGAATGGATGCCTTTGGCTGTCGGCGATTACAACGTTATTGTTGAAGCAAACAACGTAGAAGGGTTTGACCGGCAGGACTTTGTCATTAACGTTGCTCCATCGCCGAATTATCCCGACATGACCTCGTACTGGAAATTGGATGAAGTGGCCAGTGGAACATATAAAGACTCTTATGGTGACAATAATGGTGTATGTGCCGGTGTATGTCCGGCACCTAATTCTAACGGGAAAATCAATGGGGCCCAGTTATTCGACGGCAGCACCACAGGTATTGATGTGCCTGATGATGATAGTTTTGACTGGACCAAAACAGACAGTTTCTCTATCGAATTCTGGATGAAGAAAGCCAGCTTCGTTGGCAGCGGCGGTACCAATGACAATGAGGTCATTATTGGCCGAGATGATTCCGGTACGTCTTTGCACTGGTGGTTTGGCATACAGAATAGCACCGGCGCCGCTCACTTCCGCCTCGGTGACAAAACCGGCGACAGCGTTTTCATAGAAGGGCCGCCCATAGACGATGGCAAATGGCACCACCTTGTGGCTGTGCGGGACAACGACGCTGGTGGAAACTGGTTGTATGTCGACGGCAATGATGTTAACAGCATTTCTAAGACATACTCAGCCGATTTTAACTCGAGCTCGGCCACACTCAATTTAGGCTGGCTCAATCTATCGCCCGGCTACCATTACGAAGGAATTTTGGATGAAGTGGCCATTTATGATAGAGCACTATCTGAAAAAGAAATTCTTAGCCATTACTACCTCGCACGAGGTTACGGCGGGTCGTGTCCTACACCGGTAACAATTATGCCCTTAGGTGACTCGATAACCAAGGGTCATTCTTCCGGTGTTCCTGAGGAAAATAAACAAATTTCTTATCGCAAGGACCTCTGGGACAGTCTTGTCGTTGAAGGATATAATGTTGATTTCGTGGGTAGTTTAACAAACGGTGAGTACTATGAACCTAATGGTTTTGACCCAAATCATGAAGGCCATGGAGGCTGGACAGATACCCAGATTGCGAGCAGCATCTACAGTTTTCTGGCAGGCAATCCGGCTGATGTTGTATTGCTTCACATAGGGACAAACAGTCTTGATTCCAACCCAAATGATGTTAATGATATCCTGGATGAAATTGACCGTTATGATGAAGACATAACCGTTATTTTGGCTCGCATAATCAACAGGGACACCTATAGTTTGTTAACAACACAGTTTAACGACAATGTTGAGGCTATGGCTCTGGGCCGCATCGCCAACGGTGACAAAATAATCATTGTGGATATGGAGGATGGAGCCGGCATTATCTACGATTTACAGCCCACTGGCGATATGTATGACAATATTCATCCGTATGCAACAGGGTATGCCAAGATGGCGAGTGTATGGTTTGATGCTCTTGACAGTTTCCTGCCGGTGTGTGCACCTTGTCCCCCGACGATTACCTCAAGTCCTGTAACCGAGGCAACTGTAGGCAAACCTTACACTTATGATGTAGACGCTATCGGTAGTCCCGAGCCTAATTATGCGTTGACTGAGTCTCCCGGTGGTATGACTATCGACTTCAATACAGGCCTAATCGAGTGGACTCCTGTAGCTGTTGGCGATGTTAACGTTACCGTTGAAGCAACCAACACAGAAGGCTCTGATGAGCAGAGCTTTATCATTACCGTCTTTGAAGCACCGAATTGTCCGGCGGATATGATATCTTATTGGAAGATGGACGATACCAATATACCGCCGGTAGTTGATTTCTACGGAGATAATGAGGCAAGCAGTTCGAGCGGCCATTACCCGACACCTGCCGTTGGTACAGTTAATGGAGCTCTCGATTTCAACGGAGTCACCGATTATGTTACAGTTGCTGATGATAATTCGCTGGATTGGGAAAGCACTGACAGTTTCTCCATAGAGCTATGGGCAAAGCTTACCAATGTTAGCAGCAGAAACAAAGTAATGATTGGAAGAGACAAAGAGGGTGGTACTCACTGGTGGCTCGGAGCCAACCAAAATACCGGGACGGTTAATTGGAATATGAAGGCCACTGACGGAAGCGGCGGTGCCGTAACCGGAACCACTGCGATAAATAACGGCCAATGGCATCATATTGTCGCCGTCAGAGATGAAAGTACCGATGAAAACAGGCTTTATGTTGATGGAATATTAGAAGATTGGGCAACATATAATTACACTGCCGGCTTTGATGCTGACACAACTCTGGGTATAGGGTATATGGCTTATCATCTGAATCCTGATTATTACTATGACGGTCTCTTGGATGAAGTGGCATTATACGGCAGAGCCTTAACTTTGCTGGAGATTCAACAGCACTATATTAATGGATTAACAGGATATGGGTATTGTTGTGACGAATTTGCTCCGGAAATTATTTCAACTGAAGTTAATGAGGCAATTGTAGACGAGCTTTACAGCTATGATGTAGATGCTGCCGGCAATCCCGCCCCGATATACACGTTGACCGAATCTCCGGGTGGCATGACGATCGACGCAAATTCCGGTCTAATTGAGTGGACTCCTTCTGCTATTGGTGATGTTAACGTGGTGGTATTGGCCACAAACAGCGATGGCAATGATGTACAGGCATTCACGATCGAAGTTAATGAAGCACCGCCATTTTCCCTTAAGATTAACTGTGGTGGTCCTACGGTGGTTGATGGTAATGTAACCTGGGTAAGCAGTGCCAGCTACGTTAGCGGCGGCGCAAATTACGATTTCGATATGGCATCTGTTGATACGACTACCAATTCCATTGCCGAGCCAGTGCCTCCGCTGGCCGTGTACAACTTAGTTCGTCACCAGTCACCGCACACTTACAGCATTCCTGAGGTGACCGAAGGCAACTACGTTGTGCGCATCCACTGGACCGACAAGTTCGGGGGGGACCGCCAGATTGACTACGACATTGAGGGCGTTCGTGTAGAGGACGACTGGGACATCGTAGCCGAAGCCGGAGGCACAGCTATAGCAATCGACAAGGAGTACATAGTCACGGTTTCTGATGGCAACGGCATGCAGATTGTCTCTTCAGCTGATTCTGGCGATGCGTTTGAGTCGGCCATTGAGATCACCACGTTAACGTTAGCACCGGCCGCCCCGAATATCATCTCGACCCCGGTGACGGACGCGTACAAAGATGAGCTGTACAGCTATGACGTGGATGCTACGGGCAATCCTGCGCCGATATACACGTTGACCGAATCTCCGGGCGGCATGATAATCGACGCAAATTCCGGCCTAATTGAGTGGACTCCTTCTGCTATTGGTGATGTTAACGTTACTGTTGAAGCAAACAATACAGAAGGGCTTGACCAGCAGGACTTTGTCATTACTGTCTCTGAAGCACCACTTTGTCCGCTTGATATGACTCACTACTGGAAGCTGGATGATTCCGGCGCACCATATGAAGATTCTTACGGAACAAATGATGCGACCTGCACCAACTGCCCGACAGCGACAAGCGGTAAAGTAAATGGTGCTCAACAGTTTAATGGCAGCGATGACGAGGTTAATGTAAATGATGACGATACGTTCGATTGGGGCAAAGATGATAGCTTCACAATCGAATACTGGATGAAGACCAGTGAAAGTACTTCAGGAAATAGGGTGATTGTTGGCAGAGACCCACCGTCAGGGTCAAGCCTGCACTGGTGGATTGGTTGTGATGATAATGGCACGGTTAGATTCCAGTTGACGGATATTAACGGAAACGGCAAATATATAGGTGGTACAGGGCCTGTGCTCAATGATGGCAATTGGCACCTGATTGTTGCGGTAAGAGACGATGCTGACGGCAATAACATTATTTACGTTGATGCAAACAATATAGCTGAAGCTTACCATGACTACACGGCCGGCTTTGGGGCCGATGGTGTGGCACTTAATATTGGCTACCTGAATCTCGGCGGTCACTATCGTTATGCAGGTGTTCTTGATGAAGTAGCAATATATGACAGAGCACTATCAATTGCCGATATTCAGAAACACTATAACGATGGATTAGCAGGAAAAGGCTATTGCAACGAGGAACCGGTTGCTCCAACGATTACTTCAACTCCGGATACTAATGCAACTGTGGGCAAGCTTTACACTTATGATGTGGATGCAAACGGCAATCCTCCATCGACGTACGCATTAGTCGAGTCACCGAATGATATGACGATTGATGCCAATAACGGGTTAATTGAGTGGGAGCCTAATGCTGTTGGTGATGTTAATGTTATTGTTGAAGCAAACAACATAGAAGGATTTGACCAGCAGGCCTTTACTATTAACGTTGCTCCAGCATCGGTTTGCCCAAATGATATGATTTCCTACTGGAAAATGGATGATACCGATATTCCGCCGATAGTTGATTGCTATGGTGATAACGACGGAACCTGTTCAAGCGGCTGTCCTGACCACAACAGTTCCGGGATAGTTAATGAAGCTTTGTATTTCGATGGAAGTGATTCGGTGGATGTCTCAGATAATGACACTTTTGATTGGGGTGCCACGGATAGCTTTTCAATTGAATATTGGATGAAGGCTTCAGGCAGTTCCGGTAATAGAGTTCTTATTGGAAGAGATGATGGTTCACTTCACTGGTGGGTTGGTACGAACAGTTCCGGTCAAGCCGCATGCAATTTGAAAGATGGTGCCACTAGCGTCAGCATGACCGGAAGTATTAATATCTGCAACAATAGCTGGCACCATATTGTGATGTTAAAGGATGAAAGCACAAATTACAACAGAATCTATGTTGATGGAGTTGAAGACGCTAATGTATATCATGATTACAGTAATGGCTTTGCCAGCAGCACGGAATTGAATATCGCCCACCTGAATGGCGGCTACCAATACACAGGCTATCTTGATGAAATGGCAATCTACAACAGGGTATTAACAACTGCAGAAATATTAGACCATTACAATTCCGGGTCAGGCAAAGAATATTGTTGCACAGATAGCGACGGAGATGGCACCTGTGATGCAACTGACAACTGCCCGGACACTTACAATCCCGACCAGAACGATGTTGATGCGGATGGATTTGGCGATATCTGCGACAATTGTTCGGATACCTATAATCCTGACCAGAATGATGTTGACGGCGATGGTGTAGGGGATAAGTGTGATAACTGTCCGGATACCTACAATCCCAATCAGGTTGATACCGATGGAGACGGAATTGGGGATATATGTGAATGTGATGCAGCAAATATTGATGGATTAGGTTATGTTAACTTCAAGGATTTTGCCATAGTGGGCGCCGATTGGATGGACGTGGGCCCAAGTCTGCCTGGTGATACAAATAGAAGCGGAGTTGTAGATGCAAATGATTTGGCCCAGGTGGCGCAGTGGTGGCTAAACGAGTGCAATCACTAAGAGTAAAATTCTGATTGTATTTGATTGAACCAAAAAGGCATTGAATAACAAGCGCAAGGATGGTTAAGGATAGCTGTCGATTTGCTACCGGAGTGATGGTTATTGAAGAGGTCTGTAATGAAAACTTTACAACAGAAATCAGTGTTAACATTAATCGGTCTTAGTCTTGTACTTTCGGGGTGGGGTTCACCGGCTCCAGTGGACGCCGAAGTGAAAATAATGCCCTTAGGTGATTCTATAACTGACGGTGCTGTCGGCAGCACGGATGATACGGGCTATCGCCGGTCCCTGTATTTGTCATTAACAGGGGCAGGGTATGACCCGAATTTCGTCGGAAGTCTGAGTAGTGGCATACCGGGCGATTTTGACCGTGACCACGAAGGCCATGGTGGCCAAACGGCAGCCTGGATAAATCCCAGATTAAATGGGCCAACCGATAACTGGTTACCAGCTTATGAGCCGAAGATTATTCTTTATCACATAGGAACAAACAATTTGGGTGGTAGTGATATCGAAGCTTATGCGCAGGATGCAAACGAAACCCTCGAGATAATCTATGATTATGACCCCAGCATAATAGTTGTTTTGGCGAAAATCATTCTGACAACCGATAGCGCCCGAAATACGAGGACGCATAACTATAATGTATTGTTGGAGGAGATTGCGCAAGACTGGGCAGATGCGGGCTATCCAATAACAATCGTCGATATGGAAAATGCATTAACATATCCGGATGACCTGGACGACACTGTTCATCCCAATGATACCGGTTACGAAAAGATGGCAAATGTGTGGTTTGATGCCCTGGATGATATATTGGGCTACTCGGTATGGAATTTGCAACTGGCCGCAACTTCACCGGGCAATTTGACTAGTGATGACTTGATTTGCAGCTACAACCTCGGCCAGGAGGCAAATACTGCCGCAACAGCATGGTACAAAGACGGCTCTCCGATAATGAGGCTGTATCTGCCTATGGAAGGTAATTCTATTAATGCACTGCTGGATTACTCCGGAAACGATATTGGCGTAACCACAAGTGGGGACCCAAACTGGAACGCCACAACTGGTTTTGATGGTAATGGAGCTTTTGAATTTGACGGCGATGATGACTTAAGTGCGGGTGAGAACTTCCCAACGTCCTCTTCCTATACAAAAACGGCCTGGGTATATAGAACAGGCAGCGGATTAAATGGTGGTAACAATATTATTTCCGGCGATGAGAATTCCGGAGGCCATGCTTTTTGGGCTCCGGATACGTATTCGAACAAGCTCTCTGCCGGACACAATGGAACCTGGAATGTGGTTCAGGATAGCGCTGCTCTTGCTTTGAGTACATGGTATTTCGTTGCGGTGACTTATGACTATGATACCGATATAATGACTTTGTACAAATATGGAGTTCCCATCGACAGCACAACAGTAGGAGAACCAGACGTTACAGATATGACGATATCTATAGGCTCATTCGGTTCAGGCAACGGGTTTATGTGGCAAGGGACGATAGATGATGCAAGGATATATGATTTCGTCTTATCGCCCGAGCAGATACAGGCGATGTTTAACTCAGGTTTGGGAAATGCCAACGTGATTGTGTCGGAAGAAACGAGCACCAGTGAAGAATGGCAGGCTCAGGTAACGGCATCTTCATCTACTCAAACGGGCCCAACAAGCTTGTCAAATACAATAACCATTATGCCAGAGGCGCCTGGTACCGGATGTCCGTCAAATATAGTTGCGTACTGGCGGCTGGATGAAGAAACCGCCGGCAGCTACAAGGACTCAATTAGTGATAATAATGGTATATGCGCCGGCGTTTGCCCAGATCCTTGTGATGATGGAAAGGTAAACGGCACACAGGTATTCGATGGCAGTACTACCGGTATCAACGTTAGTGACGACGATGCTTTTGACTGGAGTAACACCGATAACTTTACCATCGAATTCTGGATGAAGAAAGATGTACCGGTAGGCAGTGGAGGTACCAATGATAACGAAGTAATTATAGGTCGCGACGATGGCAGTTTACATTGGTGGCTCGGCGTACAAAATACTTCGGGCGCGATTCACTTCCAGATGCGCAAGGAAATTGGGGGCAACAACTGGCTGATAATAGAAGGACCTAAAGTCGATGATGGAAAGTGGCACCATATTGTTGCTATACGTGACGGAGATTCAGCTGAAAACTGGCTTTACGTCGACGGTAATGATGTGAACAGCATTTCAGGAGCTTATTCCGAAGGTTTTGAATCCGATGCAAATCTCAATATAGGCTGGCTGAACCTTTCCGCCGGGTATCATTACGAAGGACTGTTGGATGAATTTGCAATATATAATAGAGATATTTCGGAAAGGGAATTTCTCGGTCATTACTATTTGGCCCGCGGTTACTGCGAGGGTTGTGATACTCCCGTGAGGATTATGCCGCTGGGCGATTCTATAACCTACGACAACCACAGTGGTGATGTACGTCCCGAGGGTGAAAGAATCAGTTACCGGTATCCGCTATGGCAGTTGCTGACAGATGACGGGTACAACTTTGATTTTGTTGGAAGCGTCTGGGCTGGTTATGACATTTTTCCTGACGCCAACAACGCAGGCTACCCCGGTGCCAGAGACGACGAAATAGCGGATCTTCTGGATACAGGAGTCAGTCCCAAAGCCGGATACCCGGGAGCTCCCGGACCTTATCTGGAATACTACCCAGCTGACATTATTCTTCTGCATATAGGAACGAATGCGCTCGACACAAGCGCTGCTGACGTCGAAGACATCCTCGATGAGGTTGATGAATACGAAACCCTTCACGACAGGGATGTAACAGTCCTTTTGGCTAGAATAATAAATCGCATGAATTACGTCTGTCCAAATCCGTCGACCACCACAACGTTTAACAACGAAGTTCAGATTATGGCCGAAGCTCGGATTGCCAACGGTGATAAGATTATCATTGTCGACCTGGAGTGTGGAGCAGGTATCGACTACAGTCAGGACACAACGCCGCCGTATGACGATGGTGATATGTTCGACAACCTGCATCCAAACGATGATGGCTATGCCAAAATGGCCCAGGCATGGTTCGATGTTCTTGAAACCTTCCTGCCTGTATGCGGGCCTGAGTTGGAAGTCTGTCCGCCAAATATGATTTCGTACTGGAAGCTGGATGAACAGACTTCGGGCAGTTACGAAGACTTCTATGGCTATAATGATGCAGTGTGCGTAGGCGTTTGTCCGGAGCCAAACGCAAATGGCCAAGTCGGATTCGCGCAGGTATTTGATGGCAGCACGACCGAAATTGATGCACAGGGCAACCTTTATAACTGGACGCAGAATGACAGCTTTACCATCGAATTATGGATGAAAAAGGATGTGCCGGTTGGCAACGGCGGAACAGCTGATAATGAAGTGATTGTCTCAAGAGATGACAGCTTGAGCAATCTACACTGGTGGTTCGGGGTGCAGAATACCAGCGGCCAAGCCACTTTCCAGTTGCGCGATACTACTGGCGCCGGCGGGGCTGTAATTAACGGACCTCGTATTGACAATGGGCAGTGGCATCATTTGGTGGCTCTGCGTGATGGACTAAGCAATATTAATCACTTATACGTCGATGGCAATGAAGTTGCCAGTAACAGTTTCTCATATGCGGCGGGATTTGATTCGGCAGCTGCTGCGCTCAACATTGGATGGATAAATCTAATTGCCGGTGACGGCGGCTACTATTGGTATAACGGTACGCTTGACGAGCTGGCTATTTATAACAAAGCATTGTCCAGTTCCGAAATTACCCAGCACTACTTGAACGGACTGGACGCAAAAGGATATTGTGAAGGAGGGCCACCAATTCCTCCAGCGATTACCTCAACACCGGTAACCCAGGCGTATGTAGGTGAGCCTTACACCTATAACGTGGACGCAACTGGTACGCCTGAGCCTAATTATGCACTGACTGAGTTTCCCGGCGGTATGACTATCGACCATAATACCGGCCTGATTGAGTGGACTCCCGCAGCTACCGGCGATTCTGACGTCAATGTCGTCGCAACCAACTCAGAAGGCTCCGACTCTCAAGCCTTTAATATCCATGTGACCGAAGCGCCGGTGTGCCCGGATGACATGTCACACTACTGGAAGCTCGATGATGATACCATTCCTCCTATCGTCGATTTCTTCGCAGACAACGATGGAACTTGCTCGGGCGGCAACTGTCCTGAACCAAATGATAATGGCATCGTCGGAAAAACGCTCGACTTCGATGGTAGCAATGAGTACTTCACTGTCGCTGATGATGACTCTTTGGATTGGGCAAGTACAGACAGCTTCACCATAGAACTATGGGCTAAGTTTACCAACGTCAGCAATAGAAATAAAGTGATGATTGGAAGAGATCAAAGTGGCGGCTATCCTCATTGGTGGCTTGGAGCTAATCAGGATACCGGAAAAGCAAATTGTAATTTATTGGATAAAAATAGAAATGGCATTGCTGTGACCAGCTCCACATCCATCAATGATAACAATTGGCATCACATCGTTTTCGTAAGAGAAGAAAGTCTCGATGAAAATCGGCTCTACGTTGATGGAATATTAGAAGATTTGGGAACACATAATTACACTGCCGGCTTTGAGGCTGCCACAACTTTGGGCGTGGGATATATGGCGTATAATGGGAATCCTGATTATTACTATGATGGCCTTTTGGATGAAGTGGCATTATACGACAGAGCTTTAACCCTACCTGAGATTGAGCAGCACTATTTGAACGGATTAAGCGGAATGGGCTATTGCTTGGAGCAGCCTACTGCCCCAACGATTATTTCAACACCGGTTACCCAGGCATATGTTGGTGAGCCTTACACCTATGACGTGGATGCAACTGGCACGCCTGAGCCTAATTATGCGTTGACCGAGTTTCCCGGCGGTATGACTATCGACTTCAATACAGGCCTAATCGAGTGGACTCCTGCATCTTTGGGTGATTATGACGTCAATGCGGTTGCAACCAACTCAGAAGGCTCCGACACTCAAGCCTTTACTATTAATGTGGCCGAAGCACCGGTGTGTCCGCAGGGCATGACATCCTACTGGAAACTAAACGAAAATATCAGTGGTAGTTATGAAGACTATTACAACGGTAATGATGGTACTTGTATCGGTCTCTGCCCAACGCCAACTGCCGGCGGCAAGGTTGGTTGGGCGCAAGTATTTGACGGAGACAACACAGGGATTGACGCACCGGGTAGTGACTTCAACTGGGGCAAAAACGATAGCTTCTCCATTGAATTCTGGATGAAGAGAGACAACCCAATTGGTAGCGGTGGTATTCCCGACAACGAGGTCATAGTTGGCCGCGACGACGCTTCCACAGAGCTACACTGGTGGTTTGGCATAAAGAACGCAACGGGTGCCGCTCATTTCCAGATGGGTGACAAAAACAAAAACAGCATAGCAATAGAAGGTCCGGCCATCGACGACGGTCAGTGGCACCATCTGGTAGGCGTACGTGATGGAGTCAATGAAATCAACCGCCTCTACGTTGACGGCAATGATGTCAATAGTGTCTCCATGATATATGGTGCGGGTTTTGACTCCGCTTCGGCGGCCCTCAACTTAGGCTGGCTAAACCTTTCAGATGGCTTCAATTTCGAGGGAACGTTAGATGAGGTGGCAATCTACGATAGGATGTTGCCTTCACCGGAGGTTCAGCAGCACTATTTGGACGGACTGGCAGGCAGTGGTTATTGTCAAGAAGGACCTTCTGCTCCAACAATAGTGTCAACTCCTGTTACAGAAGCGTATATAGGTCAGCTTTACAGTTATGACGTGGACGCTATTGGTGTACCTGAGCCTAATTATGCCTTGACCGAGTCTCCCGGCGGTATGACTATCAACTTCAATACAGGCCTCATCGAGTGGACTCCTGCATCTACCGGTGATTCTGACGTCAATGTGGTCGCGACCAACACTGAAGGCTCCGACACCCAGTCGTTCACAATCCACGTCAGTGAACAACCAATATGCCCTCAGGCAATGGTCTCCTACTGGAAAATGAATGATACCACTATACCACCAATAGTAGATTACTTTGGTGGTAATGATGGAACCTGTTCGAGTTGTCCGGACAGCAACAGTTCCGGTATAGTAAACGGAGCTTTATACTTTGATGGTTCTGACGAGGTAGATGTAGCCGACATCAATGATGACTTTGACTGGGGTAAAGATGACAGTTTCACAATCGAATACTGGATGAAGACCGCCGCAAGTACTTCAGGAAACAGAGTCATCGTTGGCCGAGATGACAGCTCGACCAAGCTGCATTGGTGGATTGGATGTGATGACAGCGGCAAGGTAAGATTCCAGCTAAAGGATGTCAATGAAAACGGGCCATACATAGGCGATAAAGGTCCTGTGCTCAATGACGGCCAGTGGCATTTGGTTGCTGCGGTAAGGGATGATGCTAACGGCAAAAACATAATTTACGTGGACGGCAACAGCATAGATGAAGCAACCCATGACTACACAGCCGGTTTTGGCAGTAGTGTCGCGATGAACATTGGCTATATAAACTTGGGTGGTTATTATCGGTATGAAGGTCTTGTCGATGAAGTTGCAATATATGATAGAGCATTGACTAAAACAGAGCTATTGGACCATTACAATTTGGGTCAAGGCAAAGAATACTGTTATGCTTGTCAAGATAGTGACGGAGATGGAATCTGTAATGAGAATGACAACTGCCCTGATGCCTTCAATCCCGACCAAAATGATGTTGATTTAGACGGTGCGGGAGATATTTGTGATGATTGTCCTTTCGACCCGAATAAAACAGACCCAGGTATCTGTGGCTGTGGCCTCCTTGATACTGATATCGACAGTGATGGTACACCGGATTGTATAGACGGCTGTCCTTCTGACCCGAATAAAACAGACCCCGGTATTTGTGGCTGTGGCCTCCTTGACACCGACACTGACGGCGACATAATCCTCGACTGCCTCGACAACTGTCCAAGTACTTATAATCCCGATCAGAACGATACCGACATGGATGGTATAGGGAATATC
>Ga0180432_10007396_pt1 | contig 13960 bp, 13 predicted proteins | sample SS_ome_10_FD_132414 | JGI IMG/M metagenome (GOLD analysis project Ga0180432, IMG submission 132414) | Hypersaline lake sediment archaeal communities from the Salton Sea, California, USA - SS_1_MS_2 metaG | ecosystem: Environmental > Aquatic > Non-marine Saline and Alkaline > Hypersaline >...
AACAATGGCAGAAATAATCGGAGCACAAAGACAACTAGACCAAATGAAAATGATGGCGGTAGACGCTGCAATCAGGGCTAAACACGACCCTATGATACTTGATGGTAAATTAGTGGAGTATGATGTAGTTAAGGAAGCAGATAAAATTTATAAGTACATTACTAAAAATGCCTAGAAAGCGAACGCAGATAAGGGAGTTACAGCATGTTCCGAAAGAGATGGTTAGCATCATTACGGACATGCTTCCTGATTTAGCTAAGTTAGAGTACACTGATAATAAAAAGGCGGCTTTAAGGGTTAAACGTCACATTTTGAAATTACAAGAAATAAGTGTAACTTTGAGGACAGAAATGAACCAAATTAGAGGTTTAAGTTAATGGGATGCAGTTCATGTAATAAAGTCAAGAGATTGGCTAAATCAGCGGTTTCTGTTGGTAGAGACATTGCTCGTGGGAACTACACAAGTATTGAAGAGCGTAGACGTAGATTGGCTATCTGCCGTAGGTGTTCTTATTATGATGCTAAGTTAGTAAGGTGTAGAGAGTGTGGATGTTTCTTAAAACAAAAGGTAAAGTTTATTAATCAGCACTGTGGATTACCTGGTGCTAAATGGTAAAAGGAGATTAAATTATGTTATTTACATTAACTATTCAGTCAAGGAACTATAATGATTTAGCTAGTTCTAAGACTATTGGATTTGAGTCTACCCGTATCGAAAACCTTGTTACTAAGGTTAATACTGGTTTGACTGGAACATCTGAGTTTGACTATGTATCTGTGGATGGAAGTGTTATTCATTATACTGCTTCAGAATCCGTAGCTACAATTACTGGTTATACTCAAGATACTATTGCTAACTCAACCGGAACTACATCAAACACGTTTAAGATTGATAGTGATAATGCTACTTCACACATTACTTTAAAGAATAATTCTGGGGTATTAGATGTATTAGATAAGGCTGGTACTGGATATGCTGCTGTTAAAGCTCTTACATTAGAGGCTACAACTTCAGCAACCATTGGCACTACTCTGTCTGTTACTGGTGATACTACTGTATCTGAAGTTATTAATACTGATAATGTTGGTACTGCTTCATCTAATGTAACTGCTGTTGAGTATGGTGATGGACATCACCACAAGACTGTTCTTACTATTAGTGGTATGACTCTTACTATTGCTGGTGCTGCTGCAGAAGCTACCGGAGCGCAGATTTATGAGTTCCCTGCTGGTGTACATGCACATAAGGTTACACATATGAGTGTTGCTTTACAAGGTGGTGGTACTGTTGATGCTGATACCCCTGATGTTGGTATTGGTTCAGTAGCTGGTACGGGTGCTGTTTCAGTACTTAGTGGAACTGCTACGTTTGAAGATTATGTAACAGGACAGACTGCTGCTGACTGTGGTGGAACTGCTACTGTTAAGATGACTGGTGCTACTGCAGGATATGGAACTGGTATTTCATTGAATGAAAGTGGCGATGAGAAGTCAGTATTCTTTAACGTTGCGGATACTTGGGCTGGTGCGGATACTGTTACTGTATCTGGTACAGTTGTACTTGAGTGGACAACAATCGCATAAAGACATAGACAGGGAGTTAATTCTCTCTGTCTTATTTTTAATATTTAAAAAGCAAAACAAATGAAAGTTACTTTAAATCAACTGATTGAATCAGAAGGAGCAATTGTACGATTGCTAGAAAATCCATTAAGAAACAAGTTAAGTGATGAGACTAATGTAAAGTTTCATAAGATCATTGACAAGATCAACATCCCTCTGGCTGAGTGTAGAGACAAGCTAAACGAATTAGTTAAAAAGATGGGAGAGGAGCAGGAAGACGGCACTTATGCTATCGTTGATCAGGACGAGTATAAGAAGAAGCGAGATGCATTGCTTAATAAGAAGATCAATATTGACCAGGATGTTTTTGACCTTGGCGAGTTTGTAACGTCTATAATATTAGCTGATGATATCAGAGTATTACAAAAATGGATGATCAATGCCTAATGATCCACAATTAGACTTTATCTATGACATTTACTTAGAAACCCCTGAACTTCTAAACGAGAGGGATATAGTTAAGTTAAAGAAAGCTGGCTATATTAAGGAGGAGAAAAAGGTCATTAAAGACAGTGGTAAGGATGTTGTAGAGAAAATGTATAAAAAGAGGGACTTCTCTGTCGCTACACAAGCGGAACAGGTAAGTTCCTCTTCTTTTGAATATGATGATTATAGTGGGGGTAACATCACTAAAGAAGATTGGCTCCCTGATGATATTATAGCTCATAAGAAAGATTTTTATTTATGGATTGATTCTATTAATTCAGGGTTTAGGAATAGGATTAATTATGGTAAGTTTAATAAGTATGTTCAACAGGCTATGGATTGGATGTCTGAGAACAAAACCCCCTCAGACTTCATGGAGGATAGTGATAGGTTTGAGTATATGGTCAATGAATTAAGGAGAATAGGAGATAATACTCTTTATTTCGCTTTGAAGTATGCTTATCTACAGGAACCATCACTCCCTGCTGGTAGACGAAAGTATGTTGCCGGAGAAGATTACACGCATCATAGGATATTGTTCTATTTGTTAGACTGTGGGTATTCGTTTATGTTGGGTAAGCCTAGACAGATTGGTTCTACTTCAGCATTGGGTATAGCAGCTATATGTAAGACTATTACCAAAAGGAATCACTTTCTGAAGTTTATTACAGAAGACAAAGACACAGGTATAGAGATATTTAATGATAAGTTAATGTTTGTGTTTAACCAGATCCCTGAATGGATGCGAACATATTATCACAAAGGAGAGAAGAAAAGTATTGTACTTAACGATAGAGAGGGATTCTTTAGGTTAGGTAAAAAAGGAGTTAAAGGTGGGGATAAAGGTATTAACTCTAAGATTGAGATTGTCGCCCCTAAGAGAACAGCTATTAATGGTGGTAGCCCTCAGATAGTATTTATTGATGAGATTGGTTCTATCCCTATATTAGCAGAGATGATGAATGAGGGTAGACCAACTATGTTCTACAAAGATCCTGATACTGGGAAGTTGATGCAGCGTAGGCAGATTTTGCTTTGGGGGTGTGTATGTGCCGGAACTAAAGTATGGAACAATTATGGTGAGCTTGTAAATATAGAGGACTTAAACAAAAAGGATGGTATATTAGGGTTTGATCAAGAGACAGGAGAAATATCTAAGGAAGAGATTACATACTGGCAACCACCGTTTGAAAAACCATGTTATAAGATAACTTTAAAAGGTGGGAGAGTATTAGAATGCTCTGAGGATCACCCCATATTAGCATCAAAACCAAAAGACTATAAGTATTTTAGAAGAGATGGTAAAAGAAGTTATAAGAAGAATGTAGACTTTATAGAGACAAAAGAGATTAAACCAGGGTATCATGTGGCTGTTATTGATGAAGTTCCTATTTTTGGAGCCAAAACAATGGAGGACCCAAGGTTTATTGGCTATATGATTGGTGATGGTAATTATGGAACTACAGAAAACACTCCTAGAAGACAACCAAGGTTTTATAATTGTGATGAAGATATATGTAATTATATAGAGAGTAAATATGATTATACTATTACATTACAAAGAAAAACTAAGGATGGAAGAGGTTATAAAGAGTATAGCTTAAGAGGTGTAACTGATTTACTAAGAGATGCTGGAATACATGGCCAACAAGGATCTAATAAGCGACTCCCTGAAAACTTCCATAACTATAGTAAACACGATATGGCAGAAGTTATTGGTGGTCTTTTTGATACTGATGGATGTGTGCATAACTATAAATCAAAGATAGACATAGATTCTTGTAGTAAGATAATGCTTGATGAGTTGAGATTAGCATTGCAGAAGTTTGGTATTAAGGCTTCTGTATATAGAGTTAAGGCAAGGATAGCAGAACACAGAAAAGACAAGAATGACTACTGGAGACTAGATATATCTGAAAGTAAATCTATTATAAAGTTTAGAGATGAGATAACGCTTACTGTTAAGTATAAGCAGAATACTTTAAACGAAAAAGCAGATGAGTTATTGAAAAGGGGTAGATACTCAAAGATGAGAAGTAAAGATCACCCAGGAATGTTGTTTGAAACTGTTGATAGTGTAGAATATATTGGTGTAAAACCTGTGTATAATCTAACTGCAGAAACAACAAATACTTATATTGCTAACGGAATCATAACTCATAATACCGGAACCACTGGCAAAGGTGGAGGGGCGTATGAGAAAGAATGGAAAAGATTAAAAGGACTGTGGGATGATAGAGAGTTTGAATCCGGAGTAATTCCAATATTCTTTGATTGGACAACACGCTGTGATGACAACGAGTATGTTAAGGAGAAGAAATATTACTATGGATCAAGAGCTAAGAGTCAAAACTTAGACATAGAGATTTCTAAAGTTCAATTCCATCAGCACTACCCTAGCAGCCCTAGTGATATGTTTATGGTTACTGAAAAGACACTAATGTCTAGGGAGTTCATAGACAGTAACATAGATAGAATTAAGGATATATTTAAGAAATACGATAGAGAGGGTAGTGGTATTGCCCCTGTACAGTATGGGTATTTCGACCCAATATTTGACACCACCAAACCAACAGATGAAAACCAAGATGTTCCATATGCTATCATAGGGGCTAATTGGGTTCCATGTGATGAGTTGGATGAGAGATGGACAACTATTTTGTTTCAACACCCTAATAAAGATTGGAAGCATAGGTATTACCAGGGGACTGACCCTATTTCTGCAGATACCGGAGCATCTAAGATGTCATCTGCTATATGGGATAAGTATTACAATACTGTTTCATGTGTAGTTAACCACAGAGAATCTAACAACCCTAGCTACTCATTCCTGCAGTGTTTACTAATGAACTTGTACTATGGTGGGGTTACAGAATTGGTAGAGAGAAACATTGGTCTTGCTTATAAACAGTATATAGAGAATAAGGGATATTATAAACAATTTATGGTAGACGCAGAACTCCCACCATCACTACAATCTAGCGGTAGCGCTAATGTTGGTGTTGATAACAAAGGGGCTAGAGCTAGAACTATCATCAATTATATGGGTGAGGTATTTAATACATTTGGATCTAAAATATTTATTAGAGTAGCCTTTGAACAGCTAAAGACATTTGTATGTAAAGTGAGCAAGGATGGTAGGACTGAGACATGGGGAACGTCTGATACAAGGTACTATGACGATGATGTTTTATTTGCGATAACTTTTTCGTATCTTTGTAGTATTAGTTCTAATCGTATGCCAGAAAATATTAAGGAGAACGCTAATAAGAAGAGAGTGGTAACAAGGGGTTACTATGATGCGAATTACAACTATAAATTAAAAACAGTATATGAATAATACCAAAGGACTTAAAGAAGTGCAAGGGCCAGTCTTATTCTACCCTTTTAACGAGAGTAAGAATCTAAAGACTGTTTACCCTGAACTTAACAATATTGATGAGTTCCAGGACTTAAACAACATGGAGTTGTTATTTGCGTATTATTTTGGTGTGTACTACGATCACTTAAAAAACGATAGTGATAGGCTTAAGAAAGCAATGTGGAAGATAGGGACCAGATGGGATGAGGGGACAAGGAATAAATATCTAAACGGCAAAATCCCTGAGAAGGTTAAAAAGGCTATAATCCGGATGAGACAGTATGATGTGTCAACAAGGTTTAGAGCTAAAGCAATGACTGAAAAGATATTAGAGAACTTTGAGTCTATAGTGGCGTTGGATAAGGATGACTTTTTGTTAGAAGGTGATGATGGAACGATAGTAGATTGGCAGTCTATAAAAGACCATACTAAGTTATGCGTGGATATATCTAAGTCACTTCCAGATATAGTAAAGCAAGTAGAAGCAGGATACGGAGTAAGAGATGTTAAACTAAGCGGTAAGAACTTAACAGAGGGTTCTCCACTTGACGAATACCATAGACAAGAATGAACATATTTGAGTCAATACAAGGGTCTGAGATAAGACCAGATAGGGATAGGTACGGAAAAGGTAAAGAGTACCATAAGCAATATGCAAGATATTGTGTGCAAAATGCATTTACTGACCAACGACATAACACATGGATAGCATGGTGTAATGTTAATAGAAACTTTTGGGTTGGAAACCAATGGATAGTACAAGAAGATTTAGAAGCGTTCTTCAAAGATTCCAGTGGTCAAAACAGAAACAGGATTAAGGTAGTAAAGAACTTTATATGGTCTATCATTGAGCAGTATAGAGGGAATGCAGAAGCTATGGACCTTACTATAAGAGCTAAATCAAGATCTATTAAAGCTATCAATCGTAGAGAAGAAAGATTAGCAGAGGTAACATTCTATGATCAGTTAGCTAGAGATTTAGAAGGTGGGGCTGAAGAGATATCCGGATTCATTAAAGATAACTTTAATATAGGTAGAACACAACAAGACACTATACAAACTGCATCTAACTTATACGTAGATGAGTATGTGGAGTCAATAAATGCGCTTTGTGATGGTATTGGTTATGAGAATCAGTTTAAATCCAAACAAGCAGAACTAGGGTTTGACTTAGCACTTACAGGACTACCTGTGATTAAGTATTGTGTTGACAAGGGAGAGATGTATTGGAAGAGAATTGTCCCTGAATATTTCTTTTGGGATAGATCAGCATCAGAGTATGATCTTACCGACTCAGAATACATGGGGGATTATACATATTATACTCCACAGGGAATATTTGAGAGGTGGCAAAAGCTAAGTGAAGAAGATAGAAAGTGTATTAAGGATAGAGCTAGTTACCAAGGAGAGCAATGGGATAAGAAAGATCGTATCCCTGTGTACACTGTATACTGGAAGGATTATGAGAAGTATGAGTATGGTTATGTTATGGATGAAGACCAATACCCATATCTGGCTAGAATCAATTACAAATATCCTGGAGAAGATAAACCAAGATATAAAAAAGCTGACTTAATAAAACTTAAGGACCTTAACGAAGAACAAAAGAAAATCTTAAAAGGTAAGAATAGTGCCAAACTATATGTAGATGTAGTTCGCTATGCAGTCCTTATCCCTAAAGAAGCAATGGCTAAAGGGGATGATTTTATACTAGAATATGGTGTTATGCCATATCAAGACACAGAGTATGAAGAACTTAATTCAGCTAAATTCCCTTATAAGACTTATGCATGGGCATACTTTGAAGGAAGTGTAGCTACTCCAATATCTCAGTTAATCAACCCACAGAGGATGGTTAATAGATTCGCATCTGTAATGGAGAATCAAATTAACAATACTCATGGTAAGAGTTTGTTTATTGACAGAGATGCAGTAGAACCAGGCGAGGAAGAAAACATCATGAACGACCTCTACCAAAACAAGCCTGTACTACTTAACGGTAGAAGAGCAGGGGTTCACAATATGGTAGGTGAGGCAGGTAGTACTATTGATTCAGGTATTACTGTTTATGATACCCTTGAACAAGTGATGAAAAGGGATATGGAGAGTATTGTTGGGGTTAACGAAGCTATGAAAGGGCAATCTACAGGTCCGGATCAGCTAGTTGGTGTTACAGCATTACAGATTCAAAGAGCATCATTAATTCAGGAGCCATTCTATAAAGCACTTACTGAGGTTTATAAGCAAGCGCACAACACAAACGCTAATGTTGGTAGAAGAGTATATATAGACAACCCAAGGAAACTTGCTATTCTGGTAGGTGACATTAAGGCATCTATTCTTACTAATTCACGACAATATGACACCGAAGACTTCAGAGTAGAGATTCACAGAGAGGTTAACTACGAACAGCAGATACAGGCCGGTAATCAGAAACTAGAGATGTGGTTCCAGGCACAGATTATTAATAAGGAACAGTTTGCAGAAATGTATAATCGTACAACCCCTGAAGAACTAAGTATTGCTCTAAGGAAGTTTGTTAATGAAGAAATAGAAGCTCAGAAAGTAATGGCTGAACAGCAGCAAATGGCACAGATGCAAGTTGCTGAACAAGAACAAGCAATGACACAGGAGCAGATGAACGCTATGGAGCAACAGAGAATTGACAAACTAGCAGAGAATCAAAGAGATAGAGATCACGAAACAAATAAAGAGTTTATTAAGGCTGTTGCTAAACAGCCAGTTGCCACTCAATAATTTGGAATTGTTATAAATAAATATTAATTTTGATTGATTTTAAATAAGTAAATTATGGCAGAAGAAACAACTAATTTGGCTATGCAAATGGCAGGGATAGAAACCCCAGCGCCAGAGGCACAGCCTGAAGCAGAAGCAAAGCCGGAAGAAAGTGCTCCAGAACAACAGGAGACACCTCCGGCACAGAACAATCCTTTTATGCCCCAAGAACAGACTAACACTCAGTTTGAGACGTTAGATCAGGCATCACAGTATTTCGCACAACAAACCGGATTTGAAATTGAGAAACCGGAAGACTTGGCGAGGGTAGCAGATAAGTATAAAGAACTTAATGAAACTGTTGGCACATACGAAAGCGAAAATACTAAGTTAAAGGATGTAGCAAGCGTATATGAAAATATGCCCGAAGACCTATATAAAGTAGTGGAAACACAGCTGAAGGGTGGTGATTATCATGCAGAAATGAAAAAGCTAACTAATCAAACCCTTGACTTTAGTAAAGAACAGCAGGCTGACTACGACATTCTCAATCATTATTTCCCAGGGGAGTTTTCTAAGGAAGATCTTCAGGAAACGGGTGACAACGCTGAGTTGCAGAGAGTGTTGAAACGAGCACAAGTGATGTATTCTAAAGACAAGGAGATTCATGATTGGCAAGCGAACAAGCAACAACAAGAACAACAGTTGTACGAAAAGAAACTGCTAGAATCCTATAATGAAACCGTATCCCATCTAAAGAATACTGTGCCTAATCTGGACAAGTCCCAAATGGATCAGATTGATGGCATTCTAAAGGATGGACAACTAGGTGTTCTTAAGTTCATGTTTAATGAGGACGGAACGTTCAAGCCAAACGCTTCTGAAATGATTGCATGGGCAATGTATGGTAAGCAATCACTAGAGCAAATTCAGAAATCACAGACTTCCAAGGGTGAGCAAAATGCTATTAAAGATATTGTTACACGAGGTGCTGACAATATACCAACGAAAGGCGGGAGTAAGTCATTTACTGAAAATGAGCAAGTGAAAAACTATTTAAACCAAGTAGGTCTTGGCGGAGGCAATACGTTTAAATATTAAAAAAAATAGAGAATTATGGCAACAGGAGATAATAAAGTTATACTCGCAACCCCTAATCCAATTGATAATGGAGTTGCTGCAAGTACATCGTTTTCATTACCAGGCTTGAACCCAAAAGGTTCTGATTATGCGGATGCTGGATCGTATGACGAAACCAGATTGATTAGCTATGCAGTTCATAACAAGATTTATGATGCTGCTCCTGCTATGTACAATCCATTGAAAATATTGTACGCTAAACCAATGGCTGAGATGCCATCAGATGAGTTTAGTTATTTTGAAAGAACATTTGGTCGTCCACCAATCGTAGTTGATGCATGGGACCACACAACTGGTACAATGGCGTTGGCTGCTAACTATGCTGCTGCAACAGACGTTCCTGTAGTGGTAGGAGATGTGTTATATACAACTACTGGAGTTCCAGTTATTGTAACATCAGTTTCATTTGTAACTGGTGCTGGTAACACAGATATCGTAGTAGCTGCACAGACAGGTGGCTCATTAACAGCAGGTATGTTCTCAGCAAGTGACGTAGTAGCTATCCAAGCTCCTATCATTGCTGACGGTATGGATTCATTCTTACATTATGATAGAATGAAGACTGTTGAGCGTTACAACTACATTCAGTTGTTCCAGAGAGCTAACAGATGGTCAAAAATCGAATTGCAGAAATTAATCAACATGGGTACTACTGACTATTACAGTCACGAAACTCAAGAGAAAATTAAGCAATTACGTAATGACTTATTCTCAGCTTACTTTAACGGAACACGAGGTGAGTTCTCAATCCCTGGTGAAAACAGTACATTCTGGAAAGCTAAATGTATGGGCGGTATTTATCCATCAATGGTAGCTGCAGGATCAGAACACGCTACAGTAGCTCTTGGTGGTCTTAAGACTGCATTTGAAGAGTTAGCATTTGATACTAACTATAAGGCAGAAGGTTCTGTAAGATTTGTTTATGGTACTGACAAGATGATTTACGAATTATCTAAGTCTTATAAAGAGGACAAAGTACGTTACACTCCGGATAACATGATTGCTAACCTGAACTTAGACGAGATCAGAGTAGGTTCACAGCGTTATGTATTAGTTCCTTGTGAGCTATTCAAAGAGAACTCAGTTCTTCCAGAAGAGTGGGCTACTAAGTTATTAGTATTAGACCAAGATTCTATTACACCTGTTAAGATGACTGGATTACCACACATCGAAGTTGGTGTAACTGACAACAAGTCAAGAGGTTCTTACAGAGATTACGAAGACTGGTGGGTTAAAGCTATGCTTTCCATGAAGTTTAACAACCCTGTAGGATCATTCTACATTGATGTAACTTTATAAATAACTATAAGGGAGAGTGTAACAGCTCTCCCATTTTTCAACTAAATTAAAAAACAATGGAAAATAAAAAGCCAGCAGGCGATCCTCAAAAGGGGTGGCAGCTATTACAACTATTCGTAGATGAGAATGGAGAAAAGTTCTCCAAGGGAAAGCACCAAGGGCTTGCATCTGACGAAGAAAAGCAAGAGTTTGCAGAAGCTCAAGCAAAAAGAAAAGCGAAGAAAAGCGAAACTACTCCTCCAGAAAAACAAGATGATGAGATTAAAGTAAGCAAGGAATTGTTTGAATCTATCTTGATTAAACTAAACCAATTAGAAGGAGGGGAGAAAAAGACCTCAAAATCTGATTTAACAGAATTAATCAGTGTTTTAAAAGCAGACAAAGCAAGTGAGGCAAACAGAATCTATGCAGAAGAAGAGATAGATCCGGAAGATTATCATGAAGATGGAATTATATTTACAGCACCAAGTCAGGGTTATTTAATTACTAATGACAAGAAGATGGGTAAGTATATTGCTATCCCAGGTGGCAAAAGGTTTATCAAGTTTAAGTACTCTGCAATGAGCTTAACTAAGAACAATACTAAAGAAGACGAGATTACAACTATGTGTTCTTATTGTTCACACTCAAAGAAAGAAATTGAATGGTTGAGAGGTCATACAAGAAATGGAATTGAGTTTTATGAAAACAACCCTAAGTTAGCCTTATCTAAGAGCGCTCAGTTTATTCAGATGGCATCAAGAGTACACAACACTATCAATGCACTGGATAAGAATAAATTAACAGAGAAAGCTAAATCATTAGGTATAACCCCAACAGGTGACTTATCGAAACTAAGGGCTGAGATAGCTGCTAAATTAGCAGAGCAATATGTTTCAGCAGATTCGGCAACTTTAGCAAGTAGAGTAAATCAAGAAACAGAACAGAAGTATTTTACTGAATAGCATCTGCTTTGCTTTTTAAATAGTTGTTTAAGAAAGCCCCTATCGTTAAGTTAGGGGCTTTTGTTGCTTACTGCTTAATGCTACAGTACATATTCGGAATAGCTCCTCTTTTCTCGTCGTTATCAATTATATGTCTGTAACTATATGTTGGGGTATCAACAAACTCAAAAGCATCACTTTTAGTTTTAAATATATATTTGTCATCTAATACAAATCCATTTATTATGTATTTATAAAGTATCTTACCGCCAGAATTATATATAACAATTCTTTCGATATCAGATTTTTTCTCACATCCCAACTTATAAGTTCCTGATGTATATTTCCATAAAACTTTCTTATCATTACATTTATGGCAAAAGCCATCTGCATCACCACAGAAAGGGCAGTCTACTATCTCTCTACTATCGTTTATTAATATAAACCACACTTTTTGACCTAAATTAAATTTTGGATTGATTTTCATATTTTGTTAATTTTAATTATAAAACAAAGTAAAACAATTAATAAACAAAAATCAATAGGGGATTTCACGTATTTTTCAAATGTCCTATAATTTTACTATCTTTGTATAAAAGAATAACACATGGCAATTCAAGTACAAGAAATAGTTGATAGGTGTAATATGATGCTTGATGCAGAAAACTCTGACAGGTATTTGTACGAGCAAGACTATAGACCAGCTATCAATTCAGCAATACAATATGTGGTGTCAGCATTTAACTCAGCATTTGAACAGAACAAGCTGAGCCCTGAATCACTTAAAGAGTTGGTTAGAACAAGAGTATGGCAAGCATCAACATATAGCAGGGTGGCGTTTGACGCAACAATAGTTGGAGACAACTTATGGAGTGTGTTAGCTGTATATCCTAAATGTACAACCATACCAACATCTCCTACAATAGCTGCAGCAGCAGACGAATCAGTATATAGAAGTGATGTATCATTCAGGGATTCTAATTATTCATGTCACAGAATGACATCAGAGGGATGGACGCAGAGAAACTTAAATCCATTTGTACCAGGCTCAAGTCTTATAACGTGTGATGATTTAGTAACATACGCATACTTAGACCCATGTGACTACACAGGTGGATATACATTAACAAATAATGAATTTGAATTTGAGATATCTCCATCTGTAGCAGGGGAGTTAGTAGCAATAAGGTATTTAAAATTGCCTGTAGAAACAACGGCAATTGGAGACACAATAGAGTTCCCACAATCATTAACTAATATGATAGTAGACAAAACATTGTATTACATATCTGTCAAACAAGGGGAGATACCATTGTATACAGCAACAGAGAGAGAATTGAATAACCTTATAAATCTTATGAGCTAATGGGAACGACAATGAGACAATTAGCAGGGTCATTGCACGTTGCTATGAAGAAAATAGATGATGATGCTGAAATATCCTTAAACCAAGTAGTATTTTGGGCAACATTCTTTTTAAACAAATATAAAACATTAAAGGCCGATAACTTAGATAGTGGTACATACTTGTCAATTTATACAGATGTGAGTGTAGGGACGTTTGCGACAAGTAGTAATCCAAGTGAGGTAGCAGGGAGGAAATATGTTCAGCTACCATCATCAATTCTGGATTTAGATGGAGATCGTGGGATAGCGTATATGAGTTATGTAGATAAAGATGGTGTTTGTGGTCCAAGTTTTGCGAATGTTAAGTTTAGTAGGACAACACCAATGAAAGCGAAAAGAATTTATGGAAGTGATTATGAAAGACCATCTCCATCTAATCCTTATTTCTATCGGGTAGGCGATTACTTATATTTATTAGGGGTTGAGTGTATAGCTCTAGGCAATATAGAACTAGGGCTTTATACTACATTTGATCCATTTACAGATTGTGAATTAGATACTGATTTAGGAGTTGGGGAAGATGTTATAGCAGACATTTACAGAAATGTATTAGAACTAGGAAGGTTTGTGATGCTTATCCCATCTGACAATATTAACGAAGGGGAAGATACACAGTCACCTGAAGCTGCTCCAAAGCAAAGAGTAGTTAGTGTTAACCAGGAAGCACAGATTCCACAAATAGGAGAATAATATGCATTTTTCACCAGATGATTTACTAACACCTGATCAGATAAAAGCAGACGTATTACTGCTAGTAGACGATGAAGAAGAAAGAGAATTAAACCCAGGATTCTATACCTCACAGATTCAGCAGGCAATGGATGAGCTTGGGTATGACACATTCTTTCATGAGATATATAAAGACTTTGCAGTTCCGGATAACTTAAACATTAAGATACCATCAGGATGTTTTAATATTAGAAACATATACTTATACAATGGAGATTGTTGTAAGATAGAGGATATGGTAAATGTGTACTGGAAAAAGAATTACAAATCATCAGGAACAGGTAAGTCTTATACTTCAATGAATAAACCTGGGGTG
>Ga0180432_10007397_pt1 | contig 13959 bp, 11 predicted proteins | sample SS_ome_10_FD_132414 | JGI IMG/M metagenome (GOLD analysis project Ga0180432, IMG submission 132414) | Hypersaline lake sediment archaeal communities from the Salton Sea, California, USA - SS_1_MS_2 metaG | ecosystem: Environmental > Aquatic > Non-marine Saline and Alkaline > Hypersaline >...
CGCCGTCCAGCTCTCGCTTGAGTTCGGTGAAATCGAAGGCCAGGCCGATGTCGTTCAGTTCACTCTCGCGGGCGCAGACCACAACCTCGTAACGGTGCCCGTGCAAGTTCTCGCACCTGCCCTGATAGCCTCTGAGGGCGTGGGCGGCATCAAAGTGTCTCTGAACGCATACTTCGTACATCTAGGTTATCTCCTTGCTGCGGTAGCTCTCCACTCACCTCTGGGATCGTCCAGGCTACATAAGAGAGGCCTGCAGGAGCCTGGGGGCTACCGCCTGGGCGTGACTTCAGGGCAACCACCGCTCTCCGCGCTTCAGAAGGGCCCTCAGTATACATATGGCTGCCTGCTTGTCCAACGGCTGGTTGAAGTTGCCACACTTGGGCGACTGGATGGCGGAGGGGCATCCTTCTTGGCACGGGCATTCTTCCACGACCCGGAGTGTCACTCGCCAGAGCCTGTCGATCAGTTCGTAGCCCTTCTTGGCGATTCCGACTCCGCCCGGTTGGGCGTCGTAGATGAAGACTTCTGGCGTTCCTGTATCAGGATGCTCGGTAGTGGAAAGCCCTCCGATGTCCACCCGATCGCACATGGCGAATAGGGGTAGCACTCCGATGGATGCGTGCTCTACAGCATGAAGCCCACCGTGGAAGTCGAGGGCCTTCGCGCTGATGTCCTGACCGATGCTTCGGGGGACCGCGAACCACAGTGCCTGCGTCTCGAACGACTGCTCAGGCAGATCGAGCGGTTCTTCTCCCATGACTCGGCCGGTGTACTGCTGGATCCTCTTGTAGCCGATCACCTGCTCGGTGACTCTGATCTGGCCGAAGCAAACGCGAGCGGTACCAAGCTGGTCGGTCTCCCAGGTATCGATGACTCGGACGCTGCCGATCTCTCTGGGCTGCGTGTAGTAGTCCGCTTCTACGGGCCTGGCATACGCGACCAGGCTGTGCAAGTCCAGACGCGTGATGAGGTACGATTCGCCCTGGTGAAGGTAGACCGCCCCGGGATAGATCCGGAAGAAGGCCGTCGCCTCGTCTATCTCTTCCAGAACCCGATGGTTCTTCGACTCATCCAGAATCACGAGTGTGTCGGAGGATATCGCCCGAATGCTGATCCCCTGGGCCGGGTAGTCGCGATACGGATAGTACCAGCGATCGTTCCGGTACTCCAATTGCCCCTTCGTGGCCAGGTGGGCGAGAGCTCTGGAGAAGGACGTGCCGAAGAGCCTCTCATCGTCATCGATCAGTGGCCTCTCGTATGCCGCGCACAGGAGATGCATGGTCAGGACGTGCAGATTCTCGGGATCGATAAGCACGTGCTCGTGACTGCGGCCGAAGAGCTCCTCAGGGTGCCGCATGAAGTACTGGTCCAGGGGGTTGTCCAGACCGATCAGAAGACTGAGCGCATGCCGCTTTCCTCTACCCGCCCGACCGGCCTGCTGCCAGGTACTGGCGATGCTGCCTGGGTATCCTACCTGCACCGTGGCTTCGAGGGCGCCCAAGTCGACTCCTAGTTCCAGGGCATTGGTGGCGGTCACTCCCAGGAGCTCCCCGCGGAAGAGGCGGCCCTCGATATCCCTGCGTTCGTCGGCCCGATACCCGGCGCGGTACGAGGCGACGCGATCCACCAGGTCAGGCGCATTCCTGCTGAGCGTCTCTCTGGAGTAGCGCAGAACGAGCTCGGCAACCCTCCGGCTGCGGGTGAAGGTGATGTTGCGCAGGCCATTCCGTACCAACTCGGTGAAGAGGATGGTGGCCTCGGAGTTGGCACTGCGTCTGGCGACCAACTCTTCATCCACGAAGGGTGGATTCCAGAGTGCGAACTCCTTTGGAGCGTGCGGTGAGCCGTCTCGATCCACCACCGTGGCCGGTATTCCCAGGAGTCTCGCCGTGTGCTCCTGCGGGTTGGCGATGGTTGCTGAGCAACAGATGAACTGAGGATGAGAGCCGTAGAACTCGCAGACCCGGCGAAGCCTCCGGAGAATGCAGCCCACGTGCGATCCGAACACGCCCCGATACACGTGTGCTTCGTCAACGGCAACGTACTTCAGGTGAGTGAAGAAGCGCGACCACAGACCGTGGTTGGGAAGAATGCTGACGTGGAGCATGTCGGGGTTAGTCAGGATGACGGACGCGGCCCTACGCAATGCCGCTCGCTTGGTCCTGGGCGTGTCTCCATCGTAGGTGCCAAACTTGATCCCTTCGAGCCCGGCAGAAGTCAGATCACCGAGAGAACGGAGCTGATCCTGAGCGAGCGCCTTTGTGGGGAAGAGATAGATGGCCCTCGTTCGGCGATCGGCCAGGACTGCCTCCAGGACGGGCACGTTGTAGCAGAGGGTCTTGCCGCTGGCCGTCGAAGTGGCAACCATGACGTTACGCCCGTCCCTCGCTGCGTTTATCGCCTCTGCTTGGTGGGTGTAGAATCGGTCGAGGTGCAGGGCGTGCAGTGCGCTGGAGAGCTCCGCGGGCAGGGGGCGATTCAAGGGACCGTACTGCGGTGGCCGCTCGGGTAGGTGCTCCACATGCACTATCTGGTCCTGATAGTCCGGCCTATCCCGCATATGGGCGAGGAACTCCGTGACCGTCATTGTAGTCCCCTGGCCGGCAGCCGTCGTCGGCCGCACGTGTCGCGCAGTCGAACTGCTTCGTGGCTAGCCCATCTCTGCAAGTCGGCGCTTCAGGTAGGAGATGGCATCCACCGTCGTGGGATCTACCCCATTCAGCAGGGCGAGATAGTACGACACGTGGTCACAGAAGTGAATCACCGAGAGCATGGCTGCCAGGGGCGACTCGCCCCGACTCTCTACGCTGCGACACCTCACACCCTGTCGTTCCAGTACTTCCTGGGTAACGTCGAAGCGCCTGGCTGTGCGAGGATGGTTGAGTTGGGAGCGAAGCAGGATCACGACAACCCGTTCGGTCAACTCTGCCGGATACTGGTATCCCAGCACGGCGTTGTGATTCAGCTCGGGAAGGATCTCATAGAAGGACCAGTTCTTGGAGTTCTCGTTGAACTGGCCCTTTACTCGGCGGGCAACCTGTGACAGGTAGCCTGCCCCGTAGACCACAGGCAGCCTGCCCTGCAGTTCGACGGCCAGCTTCTTCGCGGCGTTGCGCGCCACGGCCAGCTCGGGTGCGAGCTCCGCTTGCAGGTTCTGCATTACCTCGACCGCTTCGGCCACGTCTCGTGACTTGTCAGACACCAGGCCTGCTTGACACAGTACCCCAATGAGCAGGATCAGTGAGTGGCCCAGCGCGGCCCTGGGCTGTGACTCGTACTTGATGGGCACCCAGGGGAGGTCCAGCTCCCTGGCTCGCTCAGCAAGCTTGCCCCCGGTGGCCAACGTGACGATGCTGGCTCCCTTCGCACGCGCGCACTCCAGTGCTGCTAGAGTCTCCTCGGTGTTGCCCGAGTAACTGGAGGCGATCGCAAGGGTGTGCTGATCCACGAAGGCGGGCACATCGTAGTCCCGGTTCACGAGCATGGGGATGCTGCACTCCCCAGCCACCAGGGTGCGCGCTAGATCGCCGCCGATGGCGGATCCTCCCATTCCCAGCACGACTAGATTGCGGTAGTCACCGCCGGACAATCGCAGGTCCATGGACGTTATGCTGGCCCAAGCGTTCTCGCATTGCTCGGGAAGCTCTCGGACGCGACTGAGCATGTCCCCAGGGTCGGCGGCTCCGTAGCTGGCGGGATCGTCAAGGTTGGCTCTTCGAAGTGTGGATTGGCTCATGTCTCGGGTTTCCCTTCCTTGTCTGGGTGTTCGTATTCTATTCAGGCTGGATATCGTGGTTCTCGTCGCGCAGCTCGTAGACCTCGCGAGTGGACCAGCCCGATTCGGATGCCAGTAACCTCGCTGCTTCCTTGCGCCGCAAGCCCTCCTCAAGGAGTTCGGCCATTGCCTCGCGGACTCGGCTTGATGGCCATCTCCCCCGGTCTTCGCCCGCCCCCTCGATCACCAGGGTGAACTCTCCTCTCGGCGGGTGTTCGGTGAAGTGTGCCAGCAACTCCGAGACGGTGCCTCGGAGCGTCTCCTCGTGTAGCTTGGTCAGTTCCCGGGCGATAGCCATGCGCCTGTCGCCCAGGGTCTCCAGCACATCGGCTAACGAGCGTAGGAGTCGATGAGGAGCTTCCAGAATGATCAGCGTGTACGGTTCGTCGGCGACTTTCTTCAGAGCCCGCCGGCGCTGACCTGCCTTGCGCGGTAGGAAACCAAGGTACAGAGCGCTGTCGGTCGGCAGGCCGGACACGGCCAAGGCGGCGGTCACCGCCGACGGGCCCGGAACGGGAACCACTTCGATGCCCGCATCTATGGCTGCCGTGATGAGCCGATACCCGGGATCTGAGATCCCTGGCGTGCCCGCATCAGACACCAGGGCCACGTCGTGTCGCGCCAGGCGCGAGAGGAATTGTGCCGTCCTGGCCAATTCGTTGTGCTCGAAGCAGCTAAGCAAGGGAGTGTCTATGTCGTGATGGGCCAGGAGCTTGCCCGTCTTCCTGGTATCCTCGGCTGCGATGAGAGACACGTCGCGCAGAACCCGAATCGCCCGTAGGGTGATATCGTCCAGATTGCCTATGGGTGTCGCAACCACGTATAGTACTCCCACTGGTCTCCCCCCGGACGTATTATACTCGACCCCCGAGGAGCCGTCTAATGGGCAAGACGAAGCCGTGTGTGGTCGCTCAGACGCTGGATCGAGTCGAGTGATCTGGAGCGAGGCGGGGCAACTGGGGCGGTTTCGATACCCGCACTCAGCGACCGGTCGCTCTGTGCCTGGCCGTCAATCGCCGCAGCGCGGGATGCGACGGTGAGGGTAGTCTTCCCTGTCGTGAAGGGTGTGGAAACAGTCGCCAGGCGGGGGGGCAGTCCGAGCCGGCATTCGGGAGGGCTCTCCCGGGTGAGTGTTGTGGTGCCGGTGGCAAGGGACGTCGGAGCCGGGGGATGTGGCCCCGGCGACGGGTTTGTGCCGTATGCGGTGTTGTGGTATCTTGCAGAGTGCGGCGTGTGGCGGAGTGATGAGTATCGGGTTTCAGCGCCACGTCGGCGCGTGCCGTGGCGGGCGTGGAGGGTGTCTCGGCTTGACCGGTATTCGGATCACTTCGCTCATGGGGGGTAATGGTCTTGAAGAAGCGTCTTTCTGCTATCCTGTTTGATGTGGACGACACATTGATTCACCTGGAACCAGCGATCACCGAGCTCTTCGCGGCCGCCTGCGTCGAGCTTGGAGTGCCGCTGCGAGAAGGGGACGTAGCTCGCAGCATGTCGGCGGCGCTGGCCTTCATACGCAGCGATGGGATTCGGTATTTGGGAGACGACGATGCTCTCTGGAACGATGTGCTCGCCGTGATGCTGGATGCCTGCGGGCGCGATGATCCTGAAGGGAAGCTGGTCCAGCAAGTGTGGTCTTGGGTGAAGCCGAGATTGCACCACGAAGTCTATGCGGACGTCGAGCCCGCGCTGGTCGCCCTGCGGGAGCGAGGGTTGACGCTCGCTGCGGTGACCGGGCGGATCAACAGCAGCGCCGGTCTGCTCAAGCAGTTGGGCGTGCTCGAGCATCTGGATTCGTACACGTATGCCGGGGAACTCGGTGTGACCAAGCCTGATCCACTGCTGTACCGGACCGCGCTGAGACGCATTGGCGCGGATCCAAGTGAAGTACTGCTGGTGGGGGACAGTTCATTGGACATGCTGGGCGCACAGGGGGTTGGCATTCTGCCGGTGCTCGTCGACAGGAACTCCCACAAGAAGGAGTGCGAATGGCTTCGCATCGAGAACCTGGGTCAGCTATTGACTCTGGTGGACGATCCTGAGAAGCTCAGCTAGAGGGCGCACGCACCCTAGCTGAGCTCGATGCGTGTTGCTCCCCCGGGTCGCGCCGTCGGCCGGATTGGTGCGAGCGGTCGATGGGCGTTGACAGACGGTCCCGGCTGGCATAGTGGGAATCGCGGAGGGGCCCTGTCAGGGCCCCTTCTTCTTCGTTCTGCGCGGACCTCGTCCGATGGGTCTTCGGACGCTGCCCCGAGCACCAACCGCTCACTTTTCGTCCATTTACCGCATTTTTACGATGAAGTGCCCAGAAGCGAGCTATAATAGCTGCAGGGCGTGGGTGATATCGCGGGATCGACGGCGGCATCGAGGGGCTTCGGAACCGCGACCGCGCTCGTGCGAACCTGGGACCGCGGGAGCCTTCTCAGTGGGACGACATCCGTGGGAACGGCCGTTGGCGAGTGCACATAAGAGTCGATGTGAGAGGATCCGTCCTCTAGACTCGAAGGAATGGAGCCTCATCCTCAAACGCGCGGAGGTCGCGGAGGGTTGGGCGTGGACGTCTGAGGCACGGACAACGCAGTTCGTGGCGGCCGGTTTGGGTGGCGGGCACCAGGGGAGCGATCTTGGACTGGCCGCTACTCGACCACGAGGGCGAGTCCGGCAGTTCTCGGCAGTGTCGTTCCAACCGGCGCGACGGTGATGAGGCTCGGGACAAGCAGACCATCACAGGAGGGCTGATTGTGAGCGTGCTAGAGCACACGTCCCATGGCGGTGGGCGAGCGGAGCAGCGGGGTATCAAGGGCTTCGCCCTATCGCACGCGGTTATCGTTCTCGTGTTTTTGGCGATTGGCCCCCTGGCGTCGCGCTGGCACTGGGTTGGCTTGAGCGAATTCCACGCATGCATGGAGGTCACCAGTTCGTTCATCGCCTGGATCGCTGCAGTTGCGTGCCTGATGTACTACCTCGGGTTGAGAAGCCGGCTCTTCCTGATAGTTGGGCTCGGCTTCCTCGTCTGCGGTAGTGAAGACCTCGTCCACGGAGCACTTGCCCTTGGACGTATTTCCGAGGGGGCAGGCGCGGACTCAGCGAGATTCGTCCCGGCGGCCTTCGCAGGGAGTAGGGCGGCGCTGGCGATCGCAATCATCGCTGCGGTGCTGCTGGAGGGGAAGCTCGGAACGGTCATCACGCCACGACGCGAGGCGGCTGTGTCATACGTGCTTGCTGTTCTGGCTGGCGGGGGCGCCACGGCTCTAGCGTGGCGGGGGCGGCTCCCAACGTTCGTCTTCCCCGACGAACTGGTATCGAGGCCGTTCGATGCGGTAAACGTACTCCTGTTCATCGTTGCCTTCACGGTCACAGTGAAGCGCTGGCTGGACACGCGAGATATCTTCTCCGGCGCTCTGCTGATCTGCATTCTGCTCAACGTCGGTGGGCAGATCTACGCGTCGTTCTCCAGGCAGCTGTTTGATAGACCCTTCCAGATCGCGAACTGGGCCAGTCTCCTGAGCTACTGTCCGCCGGTTGTTGGGTTGGCGGTACAGGGCCTCGAGGAGATAAGGAGATCCAATCGGGAGATCGCCGAGCGCAAAGAGGCAGAGCGGGCTCTGGCACGCCAGGCGCGGGAGCTGGCCCGCTCCAATGCGGAACTGGAGCAGTTCGCCTATGTCGCTTCACACGACCTGCAGGAGCCGCTGCGTATGGTGTCGAGCTACGTGCAGTTGCTGGCGCGACGCTACAGGGGCAAGCTGGACTCCGATGCCGACGAATTCATCTTCTACGCAGTGGACGGTGCCCAGCGGATGAAGGCTCTGATAGACAGTCTGCTGAAGTACTCGAGGGTGCGGACCGAGGAGAAACCCCCGGCGCCCACCGATAGCCAAGAACTGATCGAGGCGGTGCTTCGCAACCTGGAGGTGGCCATCAAGGAGAGTGACGCCACCGTGACCCATGATCAGCTACCCACCGTCATGGCGGACGCCGCGCAGCTCGGGCAGGTATTCCAGAATCTGGTGGGCAACGCGCTCAAGTTTCGAAACGACAGACCGGTGAGGGTTCACATCTCGGCTGAGCGGCACAACGGCGAGTGGATCTTCGCCGTCCGCGACAACGGCATCGGTTTTGATCCACGATACTCGGATCGCCTCTTCCGTGTCTTCGAACGACTGCACACCCGGGCAGAGTATCCGGGTACCGGCATCGGTCTGGCCATCTGCAAAAGGGTTACGGAGCGTCATGGTGGAAGAATCTGGGCGGAATCCGAGCCCGAGAAGGGCTCGACTTTCTATTTCACGATTCCGTCGAATGGAGAGGAGCCAACGTGACCATGGAACTGATCGGGAGACCCGTCGAGGTGCTGCTGGTCGAGGACAGTCCCGGTGATGTACGTCTGACCAGAGAGGCTCTGAGGGAAGGCAAGTTGCGCAACAACCTTCACGTGGCCCACGATGGCGTTGAGGCACTGGAGTACCTGCACGGGAATGGAGAACGTGCAACCAAGCCGCGCCCAGATCTCATCCTCCTCGATCTCAACCTGCCAAAGAAGGACGGTCGTGAGGTACTGGCGGCGGTGAAGGACGATCCTGAGCTGCGGAGGATCCCGGTGGTCATCCTGACCAGCTCGGGGGCTGAGGAAGACATCGCCCGCACCTACGATCTGCACGCTAACTGCTACATTCGCAAGCCCGTTGATCTAGAGCAGTTCATCTCGGTCGTCAAGAACGTCGAGCACTTCTGGCTCGCAGTTGTGACACTCCCTTCCAGAGCATGAACATCGAACGCATCAAGGTTCTGTTGGTTGAGGACAATCCTGGGGACGCCAGATTGATTCGAGAGATGCTGGCTGAGATCACGGATCCGGTGCTCGAGGTCGAGTGCGCGGAGTATCTTGGCGGTGCACTTGAACGAGTGGACGAGGGAGGCCTAGACGCGGTCTTGCTGGATCTCTCCCTGCCCGATAGCCAGGGCCTGGAGACACTGGTCGGGATGCGAACCAGAGGCGCTATTGTGCCGACCGTCGTGCTCACAGGTCTGGACGATGAAGCGTTGGGATCCCAGGCGATACAGTGCGGCGCTCAGGACTACCTGGTCAAGGAGCACGTGAATGCGGGTGTGCTGGTACGTGTGTTGCGGTATGCCATTGAGCGCCACCGCTTGCAGGAGGAACTGCGAAGTCTTTCGCTCGTCGATGACCTGACCAAGCTCTACAACCGGCGTGGCTTCATGACTCTCTCCGAGCAGCAGTTGAGGCTCGCCAGGCGGACGAAGAAGGCATTCTCGGTGTTGTTTGCCGATGTGGATGGGCTGAAACAGATCAACGATACCTTTGGACACAACGAGGGGAACCTAGTTCTGATCGAGACTGCTCGCATTCTCAAGAGCACTTTCCGAGCCTCGGATATCGTTGCGCGCGTGGGTGGGGACGAGTTCGCGATACTCACCCCGGAGACCTCCAAGAGCAGCGCCGAGGCCCTGGTTGCCCGCCTCACGGAGAAGTTGCGGACTCACGATGTGGCCGGTCGGTGCCAGTCTAGCCTTTCGCTGAGTGTGGGGGTTGCGCACTGGAGTCCCGAGAATCCTAGCTCTATCAGTGAATTGCTTGCTCGGGCAGATGCGTCGATGTACAGGCACAAGCGGAGCAACCATGGATCCTAGGGCGCGGGGTTGCAGGAGGTAGTGGAGAGTGAATCCCTCGGTATCGTTGCCGACGGGCTTGCTCTGCGTAGTAGAGGGACACAGATCAGACGATGGGTGAAGGGCGTATCCGTGTTCTGCTGATCGAGGACAATCCGGGTGATGCCCGGCTGATCCTGGAGATGCTGTCGGAAGTGGCCGATGTGCCACTCGAAACAGAGCACGTCGAACGTCTTTCGACGGGTCTGGAGCGCCTGGACGAGGGAGGGATCGATGTAGTTCTTTCGGACCTCTCCCTCCCTGATAGCCGCGGCTTGGAGGCGGTTGAACAGGTACAAAGGCGTCGTCCGTACGTGCCCATCGTGGTGCTGACCGGCTTCAGCGATGGAGCAGTCGGTGCGCAAGCGATTCGGGTTGGCGCGCAGGACTACCTGATCAAGAATGAAGTGCACGCCGGCGTGCTGTCTCGGGTGATACGATATGCCATCGAGCGAAAGCGAGCGGACGAGGCGCTGCGCGTCAGTGAAGCGCGGTTCCACAAGCTGGTTGACAGCTCGGCTGACGCGATCGTCGTCGTGGATCGTGGCAAGAGCGTTCGATTCGCAAACCTGGCGGCGGAGCGAGCATTCCATCACTTGGCCAGGGAGCTCGTGGGAGAGGGATTCCCATTCCCCTTGGTCGTCGGGGAGACCACAGAGATCGAGATAGGCCGTGACCGTCGGGGGCCGACGGTTGCGGAGATGCGCGTGGTAGAAACTGAGTGGGATAGCGAGCCGGCCTACCTCGCGTCGCTGCGCGACGTGACGGAGCGCAAGCGGATGCTTACGGAGTTGCAGCTTGCCAACGAGGAGCTGCAGAGACTGAATCAGGTCAAATCCGAGTTCGTCTCGACGGTGTCCCACGAGTTGCGCACTCCTCTCGCGATCATCAAGGAGGCGATCAGTCTGGTCCTGGATGAGATTCCGGGCAGAATCGTGGAGGAGCAGCGAAGCATTCTGGAGACGGGAATACGCAATGTGAGGCGACTCGCGAAGATCATCGATTCCCTGCTGAGTATCTCCAAGATCGAGCATCACGGGCTGGAGTTGCAGGAGAGGGTCATCAGCGCGAATGAGCTCATCGAGGACACGGTGTCCGACTTCGACTACCTTGCTGAACAGAAGGGGGTTCATCTGGAGTGTGACCTGCCCCACCAGGACGTCGCCGTACTCACCGATCCTGACAAGGCGAGGGAGATCCTGGTCAATCTGATCGCCAACAGTCTGAAGTTCACCCCCGTGGGAGGGCACGTGAGGGTGACCTGCAGAGAGGAGGGGGGCGAGGTGCAGGTTTCTGTGAAGGATACCGGCATCGGCATCGCTGAGGAGGACATGCCGCGGTTGTTCGAGAAGTTCACGCAGTTCGGCCGGCAGGCGGGCCCAGGCGAGAAGGGGACCGGTCTGGGGCTGGCCATCTGCAAGGGACTGGTGGATCTGTGGGGGGGGAGGATCTGGGCCGAAAGCGAAATCGGAGAAGGGTCGAAGTTCACCTTCACCCTGCTCGAAGCAGGCTTGGAGCGGACACCCGAGAGTGAACTTGCTCTCTAGGGGGCAGAATCCGCTGCTGCTGTCAGAGCCTGGGTGACGGTTGGACTACAGTCATCGAGGACTCACCACCGGCCCCGGCGCGCCAGGGTACCGAGTTGTGTGCTGTGGATGAAAGGACGGTTCTGACGATGGCGAAGAAGATTCTGATCGCGGATGATGAGCCGGATGTCGTCAGAGTGCTTGCGACGAGGCTAAGGGAACATAGCTATGAGGTGATTAGCGCTCTGGATGGGATCCAGGCGGTGTCTCACGCACATCGTGAGAGGCCCGACCTGATCCTGCTGGACATCAGAATGCCTGCGAAGAACGGGTACGCCGTTCTCCGGAGTCTGCGGATGTCCAGTCACACCGACCGGATACCGGTTCTGCTTCTGTCGGGTCTGCCGCAGGACCACGTGAGAGAGAAGGTCGCTGAGTTGGGTGTGCAGGGCTTCATCTCGAAGCCTTTTGACGCGGCGCAGGTTCTCGACGAAATCAGTGGCGCACTGAGGCGGAGCGAGTCGAGGTGCAACGGGCAGAGCTAGATTGGGCGAGCGAGATCCGCGTGGCGGGCTGAATCCTGCGTCGCCACAGGCACTGAGGGGGTGAGTGGAGCGGTGGTGCCCGGTGCGTCTCCGCGCAAGGGACCGCACGCACGCCACGGGGATGTCCGAGACGGGTGATCGGGGAGAGAGTACCCTGGCGAGCACAAGCCCGCGACAGGGATGAATGCCTCGTCGATACGGCACGCGTGCGGCAAGAGGCGCGGAGTTGATCGGGTGAGTCGGAGTCCGAAGAGGATCGCCGTGTACCCAGAAGAGTCGCTGTAATGACAAGGATGGTTCTGCAAATGACCAAGAAGATTCTGATCGCTGATGATGAGCCGGACATGGTTCGCATGCTCGCCAACAGGCTGAGGGCAAACAACTATCAGGTCATTGCAGCTCTCGATGGAATGCAGACGCTCTCGGCGGCGCGGCGGGAGCAACCTGACCTTATCGTCCTCGACATCAGGATGCCGGCCAAGGATGGCTGCTCGGTTCTCGAGATGCTGAGGATGTCGGCTCAAACGACACTGATACCAATCATCTTCCTGTCAGCTCTGCCGGCTTCCCAGGTGCAGGAGAAGGTGCGTGAGCTGGGAGCGGAGGGGTGGTTCACGAAGCCCTTCGATTCGGAAGCGGTTGTCACCAAGATCAGGGAGATGATCGGCGACTGAGCGCTAGCCCCGGAATCATCGTACCGATTCCATTGTACGGCGGGCGCAATCAGCCTGTCCCCTTTCCACGCGCGGCGCAATCGGAGTCACGCGGTTCCTCATCGGTGACTGCGGTAGCACCGCCAGCATCAGAGTCTCCCACGTGCGAACGTCCCAGTCTCGTGCCTCATGTCCAGTTGCTCTCTCCCGTGTCATTGCCGCGACCTATGAATCGTGCTATACTTCGCCCGTTGGACACCTACAACCTGGGGGCGAGACGCATGGATCGAGAGGATGTTTGGCCCATCATCCTGCAGGCTCTGAAAGAGGACATCGGTAGCGGGGACGTCACGACTGTGAACACCGTCCCGGCTGATGTTCGACTGGTGGGGGAGTTTCTCGTCAAGGCACGAGGCGTCATTGCCGGGCTAGAGGTTGTGGGATGGGTGTTCGAGGCTCTCGATGAGTCGATTGAGTACCATGCGCTGAGGGCCGATGGCGATCCGGTGGAAGAGGGCGATGTTGTGGCTCGAGTCAGAGGAACAGGGGGCGCCATCCTGACCGCTGAGAGAACGGCACTCAATCTCCTGCAGAGGATGTCAGGCATTGCCACGATGACGCGGCAGTATGTGGACGCGCTGTCAGGAACAGGAGCGGTGATCCTGGATACGCGCAAGACCGTGCCCGGTCTGCGGGCGCTGGACAAGTGGGCAGTACGGCTCGGTGGAGGCCGCAATCATCGGATGGGTCTGTACGACATGATACTGATCAAGGACAACCACATCCAGGCAGCGGGCGGGATCGCACAGGCCGTGAAGAGCGCGCGGAGAGGCTCGACTGTCCCGATTGAGGTGGAGGCCGAGACTCTGGAGCAGTTTGACGAGGCGCTCGCCCAGAACGTTGACCGGATCATGCTTGACAACATGACGACTGATGAACTTCGGGAGGCCGTGAGGCGCGCCGGGGGCCGGGTCGAGCTCGAGGCCTCCGGAGGGATCACTCTGGCGACTGTGTCAGAGGTGGGGCGCACCGGTGTAGACTACATCTCCGTTGGGGCTCTGACTCATTCGGTGGTTGCTCTGGATGTGAGCCTGGAGATAGAGCTCGAACAGTGCCGGGAGCGGGGTGTTTGACCGAGTGCTCGGTGTGGAATGAGGGACGCTGGGGGATAATGGATGTCGATAATGAAATTGGCGGATGACTATGCAGAGCTGCCCATCAGCGAGGTGCACAATCGAATCGAGACGGCTATCGATCGATTGGGTGACGCCGTCGTGATCCTGGGACACCACTACATGCCTGCCGACGTGATCCGGTACGCGCACCATCGGGGTGACTCGCTCGCGCTTTCGCGACGGGCTTCGGAGGCTAAAGAGGCTCGCTACATCGTCTTCTGCGGTGTGGATTTCATGGCGGAGACCGCTGCCATGCTCTGCTCTCCTGAGCAGAGGGTCATCCTGCCGGCCGGCTCTGCTCCGTGTCCCATGGCTCGTATGGTGACGGTGGATCAAGCACAGTGTGCGTGGGACGCCTTGATCTCCGTGTGGGGTGATGATCTGGTTCCCATCACGTACCAGAACTCCACAGCGGCCATGAAGGCGTTTTGCGGCAAGCACGGTGGGGCCGTCTGTACGTCCTCGAATGCGCAGGCGCTGATGAACTGGGGCTTCGGTAAGAAGGGACACGTCCTCTTCACTCCCGACGAGCATCTGGGCACCAATTCCGCCCTGGCGCTGGGCGTCCGACCCAGCCAGATCGCCGTCTGGGATCCGAAGAATCCGCCCGATGACGCG
>Ga0180432_10007398_pt1 | contig 13953 bp, 12 predicted proteins | sample SS_ome_10_FD_132414 | JGI IMG/M metagenome (GOLD analysis project Ga0180432, IMG submission 132414) | Hypersaline lake sediment archaeal communities from the Salton Sea, California, USA - SS_1_MS_2 metaG | ecosystem: Environmental > Aquatic > Non-marine Saline and Alkaline > Hypersaline >...
ATCACAGCGGCCACAAAGTCCTCGTACCCCTCGCGCCCAACCTTCCGGCGGTGTTCCCAGTGCACCTGATCCATCATCGGGATTACCGCAGGCCGCGGTAGGTCCAGTCCTTCTACAACACCCTGGGCAACCTCGGGCCCTAGATCACGCCACGCGTCCCGCAGCAGCGCATGGGTTGTAGTCAGGGGTAGATGCGCCCCCTCGTCCCTCAACACGTGGTACTCGTAGTCCAGCACAGAGGCCAGTTCAGCTAGCACGGCCCACCATCTGTGATCGTGGTGGTCCACCTCCGCATTCGCCGCGGCAAAGCGATGGAACACCGTCGAGATTGGCCCCGGCACACCCTTCGGTCCCAGGGCCACCAGCAACTCCGCCTTGGCCCAGATCGGCCAATCGTTGGCCCCCTCAGTACCGCCGTGCACCAGTAGCCAGAGTTCCGGGTCGACCATCCTACACCTACGCCCCAGGCCACAGCCTACGCTGGGCATCCACGATCCGTAGATAATTTGCCACCTGCTGTGGCCAGTCGAAGGACGCTGCCACCCGGCCGCCCCACACCAGCCCGTACTTGCGCGTGCTGCCCAACAAGAACGGATCTGGGACGTCGTACTTCACCCTGAAGCCAAGTCTCCGTGCCTCCTTTGATACGGCCGCCGGTAGGCGCGGCGTCTTACGCTCCGGCCGCCAAAGCGGATCCCCTGGCTTGATAGATCCGACAGAGCCGACTGCCATCGTGGTGCTCAGGGGAACAAGACCCCAATCCTGAGGGCGGCCAAGAGCCTGTAGACGATCAGCCACCTCTACCGCCACGGCAGTGTCCCACCCGCAGTCCTGCTGGGCACGGTGCAGGTCCAATTCGCCCAGGTACGGATCCTGGACACCCTCAACCTCCCGCCACCGCCGAAGCAGCGTGGCCGACGTGGAGTACCCATCCCCGTCCAGGTACCGACGGCCTTGCGGTATCTCTACCTCCGCCACGACGTGCTGAATCCCCATCGCTGCCCCCTTACGGGGATGCCCCCACAACGCCACAGGGCGGCTGAACGCGGGCCCCAGCCATCGGCTAATCGCTTCGGCGGCCACCCAACAGGCCCCCGCGGTCCACGTGTTAAGATCTTCTGGGAGAATGTCGTAGGCAACAAACAGGATACGGCGTACCGCCCGACCGAGGCCTTGTGGGGAACGTGTGAATTCGTCCAAGGGTTTCAGCCGCTTGGCCGCTACCTCGTGCGGTCCGGGAGCATCGCCTCCGACAGTACCGAACTCGTCGCCAAGTAAAAGCTCCCTCCCCATTCTTGCGAGCGGGCCTGCCGGGACTAGATCCGGACACTCCTGAGCGAGCCGCACCTGGGCCCGGTCTTGCTCTTGGATGATGACGTGGTGGATATCTCGTACGTCTACCCCAAGCTCGCGCTTGATCTCGACGTCGGTGAACAGAGCCTCCAAAGCGAACAGGAACCCCGCGCCGTAGTTGGCGTGGAGCATACGAATCATGGCGTTTTCGTCCTGCTCGGCAGCGACCGTGTACCTCGCCGCGTGCCGCAGAAGCAGGAGCATTTGCTCACGGATCCGGAGGGGATACTCGCCGCCTGTGCTAGCCGGGACCGGCGCAGGGCCGCTCACGTCCGAGGGGGCCCCTGCACTCTTGTAGTAGTGCATCATCTCCAGCCCTCGCTTGGCTTCGTCTTCGGTAAGATACCGTTTTGGCCACCCCTTTGGCTGGGGTTGGAGGATCTTCGTGGGGTCGATTGGGTTGTGTTTGTAGACACACCAATCGCGACCATCTTCGGTGTCTTGCGGACGAAGATCTCGCTTAAGGCACCTACGCAGTACACCGACCTCGCGAGATCGCATACGTCCTTCCTCCTACACTACAGGGCCTCCACCTCCGCCACCGTAATCGAACTCGAAGTCGTTGGAGACGTACCACCAATCACGACGGACACCGGTAAACGGATACCGTATATCCGTGCTCTCCATGACCCTGAGTTTGATGGTCATCCATCCGACCGTAGGGGGATCCCCCACGTCGTACACGAGGCGCGGCTGGGCCACCCCGAGTGCCGGGTCACCAGTTCGCCATCCCTGGATTCCCCCTACCGAGGACGTCGGTACTGTGACTTCCACCTTCAATACTGGGAAATCCAGCCCCGGAAATAGGAGAGGGGAAGTCGTGAATACGATGGGCGGCGACTCAGCCGTCGGCTCGTAAAGCGGTGACTCCAGGATAACCTCCGTACCAAGATCCAGTTCGGCCGGATCGGGGAGAACCACCTCGAATGGTCCTGGATCAACCGTATCCGCCGGGATCAGCACTTTCTTCCCCAGCGCAGTCAGCGGCATTGTCCACGGAGAAGAGACGATATCGGGCGCAACCACCTCGTGGATGTTGCAGGCATCTCCGCCGCCGCCCCCTGCCGACAGGCGCTCTAGGATCTCCACGATTTGAAAGATCCCCCTCCGAGTTGTCGCCATACCATTCGCAGTCGTGCTAGCTCGCACATCCTGCTGCCCCAGGAGGAATGTGCCCCCCTGGATTGACTGGTGCAGCCTATCGATGAGTTCTGAGGTCGTGGCCATCCGAAGGATCTCCTAGGTTCTCACACTCGGACTAGACTACTCGGCTTCGACGACACCTCCGGTAGGTATGTCGTAATCGTTACTCACGTACCACCAATCCTTCCTGCCCTCTCCTGCCACATCGCTCTCCATAACCCGTAGTTTGATCGTCAACCACCCAGGGTCCGGGTCCCCTATTTCGGGGCGCTTGTACAACAGAACAGGGGGGTCCGCGAGGGACGCCGTGCGGTATCCCTGAATACCGCCCCCACCCGGGACAACGAACTCGACGTTAAGGGCTGGGAATAAAAGCGCAATAATAGCAGGACTGAAGATGATCGGTTCGTCGAAGGAGACCTCGAAAGTAAACTCCGTCTCAAAGATAACCTCGGTACCCAGTTCAAGATCCGCGGGGTCCGGTAGGATGACCGCGCAAGGGCCTGGGGGAAGATCCCCGTCGTTCGCGTTAAGTAAGACCTTCTTGTTCAATATCTCCGTCGACGTAGAGAAGTCGTACAGGCTTCCCCCTTCTGTTGGGGCGGGACGGATGACCTCCGTGATTTTCGAGCACGTTCCCCCTCCACCATCTGCATTCAGAGACCGCAGCAATTCCCAGATAGCGATAAAGTCCCGCCGCACTGCTCCCATACCACCCACCGCGGCTCCGCTCCCGACTGCCCGCTCGCCCAGCGTAAAATTCCCAGACCGGATTGTATGGAACAGTTGATCGATCAACTCGCTAGTCGTGGCCATGACTCTTCTCCTGTGCCTCGGAGCCTCCGAGATGGCTTTGCGGGGAACGAGCTAAACTGCTGGCGCGGAATCAAAGCCATAGTCCTGGGACACAATCCACCAATCCCGGACCGTACCCGTATCCGGGAGGCGGATATCCGTACTCTGCATCACCCGCAGTTTGAGCGTGAGCCATCCAGGTTGCCCAGGTGGATCTGAACGGTACTCAATCCATGGGTAGAAGGGCGGCTCGAACAAACCAGGCCGCCACCCTTGAATCCCTCCGACGCCACCCAGGTCTGGGAACACCTGCACGCCGAGTGGACCTCCCCACGAAGTGAGGTTCGGTCGGAATACCGTAGGGCTATCCGGTTCTGGAGTCACCTGAGGAGTCTCCAGGATCAGTTCCGTGCCTAGATCTAACTCCGCCGGGTCCGGGATGACTACGATGAAGTCTCCGCCTGCGTCATCGTTGGCCGGGATGAGTATCTTCTTGCCCAAATCCTCTACAGACACTGTATACGGTGCAAACGGGGGCGGCCCGACCGCCGCCCTCACAACCTCATTGATAACCTCCGGGGAAGCACCACCCCCACCCCCGCTCTCGGCCTCCAACCTTCGTAGGATAACCGCAACCTGGTTCAGAATACCCTGTACAGTTCCCATCGCGCCCTGCCCCTCCGGCGCGGTAAGGTCGCCACGGGATACTCCGTAGTTCGAGGCTTGGCGGACACGAGTGCGTAGCGCGGCCAGCTTGGATTCGAAGCTCATGGTAGGGTCCTCGGGCCAGAGGTTGTTTCGTCTCCAAGGATACAGCTAGAGCAACCGGTCACCAATAGGTCTGCAGGTCTATTCGATAGATTCCCACAGGCGCTGCCACAATTGCCGCGCAGCCGCCGTGGCCTGGTCGATTTCTGGAGACACTGAGCCCCAACGATCCGCAACCCGACGTCCTGGATCGGAGCACAGGAATACCCGTTGGCGCTGATCGTCCCACCCGAGCCGGGAGTAGCCACCATCGGATAAGTAGTACAGATCACCGTACAGGAACTCCGACAGATCCGGATCCCGCTCTAGGCGCTGGCGCATTGCTTGCTCTACCTCTCGCCGATGCTGGCCCGTGTCGCCGTCGGGGGACGTCAAGGCATAATCCAAGGCCGCCAGCGCTTCTGCCAAGGACACCGAAGGGCCCGACGTGAACAGGCTTCGCTGTCCCTCTGGCTGGAAGTGGCACCGGACCGCGATCGTCGACTCCCCAGGAATCGGCACGGCTGTGATGGCCCCCTTCTCGTGAAGCCCGAGCAGGAGGGCGCGGCCCTGCTCGCCCACCCCCATCGCCGGGAACGCTGAGATACCGTAGGCCTCTAACAGACGGCACCACGTCCGCAGAAGGCGGGTCGCGACGCCCTGTCGATGCTGGGACTCTGGAACCACGATCTGCACTAACATAGCGTGCAGCCCAGCATCCCGCCCGAGCAGGATAGTACCGTTGAGGTAGGCCCCCTCAGTTGTGACCTCCCCCGGGTCCCAGAAATCCGACTGTACCTCGACCGATAACCGTGCCGGGTCCACTCCAAGAAGCCCCGTCCCCGTAGACCCTAGGAAAACACGCACCTGCCGATCATTGCTGGGTCTCCACATCCGCACCGGCACACCGTCCTCGACCCACCGGTACTCGAACGGGGTAGCCATATCAACCCACAGAGCCAAGGGCGGATACCCGATACTGAATAGTGCGTCGTCTCTCCGGGGGATCTCTTGGACGAGCCCCTCGTCCCACTCCAATTGGAAGCGATCGGCAGCCTGCGCCGCTCGGGATGACAGAACACGATCCTCTTCCGGCAACAGGTACCCCCGCCCCAGAGCAGCCGCAAGCATCTCTCGGACGTCAGGCGTTTCGATGAGTTTCCACGCGTACTCCTGTACAGCCTTCTGCCGAGCCTTCGCCCTACGAGCCGCCTTAGCCTTTTTCTTCTTCGCTCGCTGCTTCCGAACGTGCCCCTCGACCTTCTCCTGCTGCTCCGTTGAACCACTCTGCCTCGCCGCCTTCCGGATCACCCCGTCCGCAAAGTCGATGGTCGACATGGAATCGAGCTTGATCCAATTCCCTCCACGCTTGCGAAGCTCCTGCAATGTCCGTTTCAGGATCTTGATACGGCGGTCGTTAGGGCCGTCGTAGGACCCGTAACGGTTCAGACGGAACCCTAATATCTCCGGCAAATACCAACGGACAAACCGCAGGGCCTGATCCCCTGTAGGACGCTTGCCGAGAATCCCCAACCGATCGGCCTGCTCCACCACACGAGCATCCTGGTCAAACCGCGCCGGAACGCGCCGAACACGCCCCCACCACTCCTGCAGGAACCGCTCAAGACGAACCGGAGCGCGCACCAGCGACAGAACCTCCCGTAGGAGGATTCCGCCACGCTCGCCTGCCTCCAAGCGCCCGAGGATGGCCTCCGCGTACCCGGGCAAGCGAGCCCCTACCCGCTCCACTACCATATCCGCTGCAATCTTCACCGCGGGAAGGGACGCCCCGGCCGAGGACCGCTCCAATCGCTCTACCACGGCGACCGCTTCCTCTACCGATCGCGGGGTCGGCCAATCCCGTTCCTCGGGCACTCGTGGGCTCGCGGTTGGATCTACTACGCGCCGACGGGGTATGGGGCGCGGTACGGGACCATGCACTGGGTTCATCACATCCTCCTACAGGATCGTTTTTCCCAGTGTACCGCGGCAGTACGCCCTCTGCGATACCTAGCTGATCGGCCGGAAACTCACTCGGCCCCCTACACGGACACCCATCGAGACCGCTGCTCCAGGCCCTAGTTCCAGCACAGTATCCGCCGAACCAGTCGCAGTGGTTACCTCCCCACGCCCAGGAGGCACCCCAACCTGAACATCGATAACTACACCGCCCCGCAGGAAAACCACGTCGATGGGATACTGCATCCCTACCGTCGTGATGGACCGTGCATCGCGGAACAGCATACCCCATCCCTCTGGAGGTGATGGGTACGACAGAAGACCAATACGTCGTCGAACGTCGCCCTTCGGCTCAACAACCGGAACCACCACACTGGAAAAATTTTCTGCTATCCCCATACCCGTGCCCCATCGGGTCCTGTGATGAAGAACTGCATAGCCATGCCGGATCGCTGCGCGTGAATCGTATAGCGCCCGACCACCAGCGTCATCGAATCGGGCGGTAGCACCCCTGAGCGTACCTCGATATCCGTCTTAGGGGAAAGCCCATGGTTCACCGTCTGAGCAAGCCCTTCCATGAAATGCACAAGGGACCTCTGGTCATCCACCATCCGGCGAACACCAATCACCCGACAAGCCTGCGGCGGTACATCTCTTGCCCGGAGAACCTCGGGAAGGTTCGTCTCGACCTTGGACAGGGCACCCAGTACATCCTGCGCCATCACATTCAGAATCAACGGGTCCTTGATCCCATCGATCGCGATCTTGACGTAGTACAACTCCACATCCCGCGGAAGCCCAAGCACCTCACGCTCCAGCACAGCCGCGTGCACATCCGCGGCCGTATTCTTCCACTGCGCCGCTCCTTGCGCGGCCAACTCAAACAGCTTCCGCAGGGGTTCCACCCGTCGGATATCCCCGCCCCCCAAACGCAGCAGCGTATCCTCGACCTCGGCAAGGGTCGTGTCCTCCTCCGACAGTGCACCCTCCTCAATACCGAGCGGGTTCAACGTCTCCCGTACCACAAAATCGAAGGCTGCCGTAACAAAAGCCTGCGCCAATGCGGCAGTCGACCGCGTGTTCCCCTCCATGTAACGACGGACCTGGGCAATCGTGATATCCGACGGCAGCGGTGCAGGATCTTGATCCATGGGGCTGGGGCTTCCGGTTCCGGTACTGAGAGGGAGTTTATTCTCCGACGTGCGTGCCCTGGTCCTTGGGGTCTAGTCGGTCAATCGCCATCTGGAGGGCCCGCAGAGTCGGTGAAGTACCGTATTCGTCCCAAGTGTCGTGGACCACGCGGGCCAGTAGTTCCGTGGGTACGGGGGCCACGACAATGATTGCTTCCCGACCGTCCGCGAGGTCCGCGGGCACGAAGACCGGAACGGGCAGTTGGCGCTCGACCTCCTCCCAGACGATGGTGGCGAAGTCCCCAGCTTCGATCTGAAGTGGGTACTCCTCTGGCGGATACTGCAGCAGGCTCGCAGTTACCCTTCGCACGATGGTCTGCGCCTCATTGAGGGCGGTCGCCTCCCCAACAATCGCCGCCCTCTCCCGGGGGTCCCCTCGATCAGTCGGCACCTCACCGGTCGGGTCGGGCACATCCACCGCGACTGTCGCGGTCGCGTATAGGTAGGTCTGGTCGCCGTGTAGGACCTCGACCCAGTCCTCTGGTGCCGATGGGCGATCCTTCAACTGCTGCACCCCCAACGCGACTGCCATTGCGAGGAGGAACAGGTTGGCCACGCAGAACCGGCGGTTCGCGTCTACAGACTTCTTGAGGTTTTCCATTTCCGGTATCTCCCGATCATCCGCTGGAGGAGAAAGGCTTGGCGAGGATCCTCGGGATCCGTCCCTAGATCTCGCCACTTATCGATAAACGCATCGCAGGATACGCGCTCGCGGTAGACGTTCCGCAGGTCACCGTCCCGCATACCGCCAGGATCCTGACCCGGAGGCCCCTGTGTGACATAGAGCGCGCCGACCGGTTCTGTCTGAGCTAACCGCTGGTAGAGTAGGCACAGGTGGAACATCTGCTTGCTGCCCTCCCCGTCCCAGTCCAGCATCAGTGTCGTGCACCGCGTCCGACATAGCAAGGCCAGGAAGTCCTCTGCCGAGAGGTAGTTACCACACAGGGCCAAAGCGTGAATCCCCGCTTGGTAGCATCGCAGAACATCAATAGGCCCCTCGACGATGGCGACCTCGTCCTGGTAGTGCGTTCCCGGCAGCCCGTACAGGATAGGGGCTTCAATCCGGCCTGGGGGCTGGGCTAGGGACTCCCGAGGGGGCAGTACCCGGTACCGACGTTTGCTCTCTGGGTCGATTGACCGGAAGATCAGATTCGTTGTCGTGCCGTCGGCTGTCCGGTGTGGGAACACCGCGTGATCGCGGTAGGGGGACAGGCCGTCGGACTCCACCAGTCCAATCACCAGGAGTCCTCGGAGACGGTTTACTGGCTGCGCCAATGCGGGCCACGGCGGGTTGTACCCAATGTGGAAGGCTTCCAACGTGGACGAGTGGATGCCTGCTCGCTCCTGTTCGAAGTAAGTGTTCACCTTCTGCCCTCGGCAGGAGGCAAATACGTCTGCGGCGTAGGCCATGCTATTGATCACCGAGGACCTCCGCGAAGTAGCAGACGGACAGGAAGGTCAACCACTGGTCGAACGGGGTGGTATTCCCGGCCAACCATGGGTTCTCGTCGAACGGCGACCGCAACATCGCCAGCACCCGAGCGCGAACACGAACGGCCTCTTCCTCTGTGTAGCCGGGGTTGAAGTGTGATACGAAACGGGACGTGGCCCGGTCGAATAGGCTACTGCGGCGAGCCGTTTCCCAGTACACCCCACGGAACTGCGGGCAGTCCCACCCAGCCGCCAGCAGTTCCAGCAGACGCTGCCCCGTCTCGTTCGTGTCTACCAGGAGTGCCGCTGCCCGTTGCCGTCCGGACGCGGACACCCCGCGCCAGTAGAGCTTCCGTCCGGCGCGCCGCTCGTACAGGGCCGCCAACCCGTCCACAGTGGCCCGGGCCACCTCGACCTGCCATGGCTCCAGTACGCCATCAGCTAGGCCACCTGGCCGCACTGTAGGGAACATCCGGTCCAGCAGGATCCACAAAAACTCCCGCACGTGGGTCACGTCAATGAGCCGTCGCAGTAGATACGCGCTCGCGCCGGGCCCTGCCGTGGCCAGTTTCTTCCTCGCCTGCTTCCACGTCTGGAACAGCACGCAGTCAGGGTACTGCACGACCATTACCCCGTCGTCACCCCCGGTGGCGCGGACGCGATACTCGAACCGGTCGTGGATCGCCTCTACCAGACCGCAGTTCTCCCGCCACTCCTCTAGAGCACCTCCTGGTAGGTAGAGAAAGGTCCCCTCCCGGAACGGTGATATGCCCGCATCGAGGTCGTACGGGCATAGCCCCCCGTCAGGGCCGTGGGGGTAGCCAATAAGGTACGGCCCAGGGTCCGATACCGTAGCGTGGGACGAGTACGGGACGGTGACCAACGTGTTCGAGTCGCGATCGTACGTGATCGTGTTCGGCCACACCCCCGGGAGGTTGAACAGCGACTGCGGCTTTGCTGCACCATCTGGGCCGAGGGACGCGTACTTGACCCACTTCATGTCGCCGTCTGGCCAGCCCTGCAAGAGGTATTTACCGTAGATAGGCGGCTTAGGTATCAGGACCCACCCGATCTTGCGGCGGCCGTTTCCGAGGAGGCGGCTCTGGTGGCTGTAGAATTTCATCCATCCACGCAGAGGCCTCCCCTCGGGCGGAGCGGGGCGGCGGTCCTTCGAGTCTGTCCACGTCAAAGCCCATAGAAGCCACGTCTTGGGGACCCACTCCCATGGGCCGGTCTCCTCCCGAGGCATCCACCACTCGTCGTGAGGTTCGTTGTGGTTTGCTCCGGTTGGGCTCGGGTGGATAGAGTGCATCAGTCAACTGGGCCTCGTCTAGGACGATGGATTTATCCCGCAGGCCCTCCGGGGCCTCCCACATCCACCGGTACAGGACCGGCGTGCTGGCGAGCCCGAGGGTCGTCGGACCGGCTAGCGCGACTGTCGGTGGTACCCCGCGGACCTTCAGGCTTCGCTCCATGAGCTTCCCAGCGAACTCCCCATACGGGATTCGCACAGTCAGCGTACTAGGAACCCCGGTGACAGATTCCTCGATGGTCAGAAAAGCCGGTCCGAGGTGGCCGATCAGGTACATCCCGTCACGGCCAGCCAATACCCCGTCGAACGTCTCGTACTCGTACTCGTCCATAGCCGGAGGAGGGTCCATCGACTCCACCCTCCGGTCGGACCAGTTCACTACAACCTTTCGCCCTGCAATGGTGGTTTCGTTATCCATGACCAAGCTGCGCTTGCAGTGCTGCATTAAACGGCGTCGAGCGCGGGTAGACGCCCAGGGAGAGAAAACGCCGCAGCGCGTACCGTCCGGCGATAATCACGCAGCGGCCGACCCCTGGCGCGGCAGACCCGGCTCCATCCGCGACCAGGTGCTTTGTAGGTGTGGTGTTGGTCCGGGTGACCGCCGTATAGAATCCGCGGAGGTCCAGGTGGGCGTCCAATGCCTCCGTCGGGTCAATACTTATGGGTGTGATGGAAGATCCATCGCCCGCGATCCGGTCCCACCGATGATGGATATACCCCGGCGCGAGACCGTCTAGCCAAACCTGGATGACCAGGGGAAACTCGGACCCCTGGGTTTGGTGGACGTTGATTGCCCAACCATAGGAGAAAGCCCGCCGGGGGCGGCTCCGGAACAGGTCCTCCGGGATGGCAATCTCCTTGCCGTCCTCATTCCGGAACACGTGGCGGCGGCGGCGGCCGGAACTCACGTGCATGTACCGAACTACTTCCTTTCGGACGACCCCAAACCGCTTGAACTCGTTCGTCTGCACCACATAGGGCCACCCAGGGCAGAACAGCAGATTATTGGGTTGGTGGTTATACAGGAACCGATCCAGAGCAATCGGGCCCAGCTTCTCCGCCCGCCGTAGTGCTTCAGGATAGATCTTCCCGTCTACAAAGCCCGGGTGCCCTACCTCTACGAGCTTTTCCAGCCGGTAGTTGGGGACCGGCTTCCACCCCGGCGGTTGGGGCATCCTTCCAAGAAGAGCATCGACGAACCACCCATTGATCCGGTTGGCCGACGACACGAAAACCGTGCGCTCCGACGCGGGTTTCCGTGTCAGGGTCGTCACTCGGTAGTCGTACGTGGGCTGCACCACCGCCCCGTAGAATCGCTCGTAGTCGTCCCGGGCATCTCGTGACACCCGCCGATCTTGCTCTGGGTAGCGCGGGGTGGATCCACCGGACCGCAGACGGGTACCCTTCCAGGCCAGGATCTCCTGGAAAATAATATCCCTCACGCTTGAGCACACCTGGAGGCCGAACCTGTCCCAGTATTCCTTGTTCTCGAAGGGTGATGGTGGTCGGTTCTGGGGTAGGTCGTCGATCAAGTACACCTTCAGATGGTCGTCCTGCTGCCGCCCATCCGCGTGAGCAGTAAGGAGATCGACAACCTGCGCCCGCTCTACCGAACCGCCGATGGCCATCCCTCGACGCAAAGAGTCGAACAGGGCCACCAAAGCACCATCGTACCGCTGCTGCTCCACTAGCATAGTCACAGGAAACGCCGCCGCAGCATCCTGAAGAAAATTGCCGGGCTCCACTGATTCTAGTTGTGCAGTGTCCCCCAACAGCACAATGCGGAGCACGTTGCCGATACCTGCCGGGTCATCTGGGTCGCGGAACTGCGCCAGGATTTCAGAGAATTTCTCTTGTGTGAGCATCCCCGCTTCGTCAATTCCAATAAGTAGACGCCGATCACGCAGACCGTATCGAAAGGACTCGCTCGCAGCGAGCTTGCGGAGGAAACTGTCCACTGTGCCAACCGATACGACGACGCCGCTCTTGTCCTGTGTAGAGGAGGTATCTTCAAAGTCGCCCATCCCAAAGAACTGCACCACATCACGGCCGAACACCTCGGCCACGCGGAGGGCCGCTTTGTTCGTTGGCGTAAGCACAATCAAGGCCATGGGGAAGTGCTCGTTCAACTCCTCCGCAAACCGGTGCATCTCCTGGAGCGTGGCAAACGTCTTCCCCGTGCCAGGGTTTCCAAGCACTACAGATACCGGCCACTGTGCGATCATTCGGGAGGCGCGGGCCTGCGACCGCGTCAGCCGTAATTGCCCCTCTACAGGACGCTCCTCAGTAGAGGGTGGGTTCACGGGCAGCAGCCGACCCCGCATCGCAAGGCACAGAGCCGCCAGGTCGTTGGACATCTGATGACGGTGCCGTACGCACACCATGCTTGCTCCGGTTTCCGAAACCCCAGGCAACCCGTGGCACACGTGGTCAATGGCCTGCCGGACCCCCATACCTCCTTCCCGCTGGAAGCTGTACACCAGCGGGGATAGATGTACACCGAGGAACCCTGCCACTGCCCGATAGAAGTTGGTCCACCGATCTTCGCCCACAAAGATAGTGGGCGACGCCCCGGTGCGTACTAACTCGTGCTCCTGATAGCGCCGGGTTACGGCTGCTTCCACTACACGTCTGCTATACGCAGTGGACCCGACCGGAAGGAACCCATCACGATCAAAGCTGAAACGGTAGTTCTCTCCTTCCATCGGGCGTTCTCCGTCGTAGTGGATGAACGCTCGGTAATTGCGGGCCTCGATATGTCGAATCGACTCTTTCACCACGGAGATAGCGCGGTCCGGGTGCTCAGGAAGTGTTTTCGGGTAGATCCTCCGGGCCAGCAGGTCGATCGCCCAGAACGGGAATCGGCGCTCCATCGCGGCCCCGTCTCCCTGCACCACTGTTCCAGGATTGGCACAGGGCCCTACAAACTCATAGGGTAGATCTAGCATCGCGACCGGCAATTCCCACCCGAACGTGCCGTACTCTGTGGCGTCCGACATCTCCCTAGCTGTGTCAGCAAAAGGGAGGGCCGCTACAGTGTAGTCCGTGCGGGGGGTGCAGGTAGTCTGGGCGAGGATACGGTACGCCTCATTCAGACTTGCCTCCCAAGTACCTGTACGCTCGCACAGGGAATACCGCTGCTCCCCCGCTGCCAGTAACGCCGGGCAGATAGGGAGGCCCATAAGAAAGCCCCACAGCCGGTAGGTCTGCGCGAGGTAGTTGCCGGGCTGTCCGGACTCCCTCCCTGCCCGAATGAGGCTTTCAGCGCGATGCTCTGTGTAGCACTGCCGAAACAGCGGCCGATCTTCCTGCCGTAGACGTGTTGTAATCGCCGCCACTTCCACGTCCGACTCAACTACAGGGTATACCGCCAACACGTCCAAAACGGGGACTGTGAGGCCCCGTAATGGACCATCCGTAATCACGTGCCCATTGTGGCCGCGTAGAGGGGCCCGTAGCAGCAGCCAGTAATTGACCGCCTTGTCGAGATTCGTCGCCGAGGTGGACTCGGCAAAGCGCCCCTTTCTGCCCGCGCTCATAACACGAGCCACAAACCCACGCTCGGCGTAGAGGCTTTCCAGGTTTTCCGGTAGCCGCTCCCCCTTTGGGCGGATGACGACCCGTCGGCGCTTCCCGGGAAGGAATTCCTGTGTCCCCTCTACTCCGAAAACGCGGAAATCCGCGTCGGACAGCACGAACAACGCTCTTTCATATGGCTCGAACCCTGCAGCTACCGGTTGGACGAATGCCGCCTTGACCAGCATAAAAGATCCTCCTAATGGCCCAGAAAAACGGGATCCCCGGACAAGGCCGAGGATCCCTAGCACACGCCGACACGGGGCGTTACTGGACTAGCCGAAGATCCCGGGCTCATCGCCCTGCGGCTGCTGCTGCTGCTGCGGCATTTGCCCCATCTGCTGGCCCTGGGGCGGGTACTGCGGCTGCTGCTGGGGCGGGTACTGCGGCTGCTGCTGGGGCGGGTACTGCGGCTGCTGCTGGGGCGGGTGCTGCGGCTGCTGCTGC
>Ga0180432_10007399_pt1 | contig 13953 bp, 18 predicted proteins | sample SS_ome_10_FD_132414 | JGI IMG/M metagenome (GOLD analysis project Ga0180432, IMG submission 132414) | Hypersaline lake sediment archaeal communities from the Salton Sea, California, USA - SS_1_MS_2 metaG | ecosystem: Environmental > Aquatic > Non-marine Saline and Alkaline > Hypersaline >...
ATTAGAACCTTAATGATGATTGATAGCTTGAACATGACAGATTATCATAGAAATATCATTTTAGAGAAATGCAAAAACTCGCAAGAAAAAAAAATAGTAATTACCCATGGTACTGATACCATGACCAAAACCGCAAAATTTCTTGATGAACATATAAAGGATAAAACCATTGTTCTCACTGGTGCAATGATACCCTATGCATTTGGTAGTTCAGATGGTTTTTTTAATCTTGGAAGTGCGCTTGCGTTTGTCCAATCACTTCCAAAAGGGGTATATGTAATTATGAATGGTAAGTATTTTTATGCAAATAATGTGAAAAAGAATACAATCACAGGAGAATTTGAAGAAATTAGAAAAGAAGAAACCAATCAAATTGAATGATACATAATAATTCGTTCTAAATATACAATATATAATTCTTACTCTTTTTTCCTATGAATAATAACAGAATCAATTCCTTTTCCCATATCCTCGGTCATTCGATCCCATCGACCTGATTTAATAAGTAGTATCCCAATCGCTGCCATGACGATACCGCCAAGCGTATCAATTACAAGATCAGACATCGTATCATCTAGACTCCATTGTTCATGACCACCTGTGATAATATCAGAGGTCCATTCGAAGACTTCCCAGACAACACCAAATGCCATGGTTGTTACAATGACTAGATATGCCATAGCATACATATCCATGTGTAATCCATCCCAATATTCGTCAAGGATATACACAATAGTAAATGCAATAAATGCTACAAGAGAGGAGGAGATGAAATGAGCGATATCATCATAACGAGGGATGATATAGTAAAAATTAAAGACATTTCCTCCAATATGAAGAAATAAGGCTAATACGATTAGAAATTCTAAGATAAATGGAATAGAGATATGAAAATTTCGTTCAAGAATCGTTGGAACAAAAGTGAGCACAAGAGCAATAGCTGCACCAATAGTCCAAGCTAACTCCCCTTTAATTAACGCTAAAATAAAAAGAATGATCATAATAATCTTCAAAATATAAGAAGCAATCACTCTACCGGTACTGTTATGAGTTGTCATGATGCCATCCTATGAGAAAACATAAGAAGTGTGTTTATTTTAATTACGTTTTTTTTACAAATTCTTACTATATTATTTATTCAATCATGAAGGGGGTAGTGACTTATTAGACTCGATTTTATTTTTTCTTATCCTTTTTAAAGAGCATGTCATCGACTTGAACCTTTAAATCATCAGTAAGTGAATCAAATTTTCCCTTATTGATACAAGCAACTCCGATTAATGCAGTAACAATTCCTGCTGCCATACCTATGAAAAGATTAAACAGAATCTCATATCCTGCATCTGGAGAGAGATCGGGGAAAAGTAGGAATTTAATGAATTCTAAAACAGTTGTTGCTGCCATAGTTGTGACAACAACTAGAAAAGCCATAGCATATCTATCCATCATAAGACCATCCCAGCTCTCATCCAAGATATAGACTAAAGCAAAACAGATAAGTGCAACGAGAACAAGGATGAGAAATTCAGTTAGATTCCCATACCATGGTATTGTATAATAATAATTCATGAGAAACCCACCCATGTTCAATCCTGCTACAATAGCAATGAGAAGTCCAATCTGCCAGGGAAGTGTGAATCGAACATCCTTATGAATGATTTGAGGGAGAAAACCAATAATAACACTGATAACACCACCAATCATCCATATCCATTGACGCTCAATGGCAGCAAGCACCATAGTTAAAATTAAAACACCTTGTAAACTATATGCTGCAATAAGTTCAGGTTTTGTCTCTGGTTTTCTTTTCATTATTTCATCTCTCTCTTATTGTTTTTGTAACACACATTTTACTACATCAAGGCATCGTTTTGTTTCTTTTACATCATGTGCTCGAATGATGTGTGCACCATGCATTGCTGCAATGGTCGCTGCTGCAAGACTTCCTTCCAATCGATCAGATGCAGAAAGTGATCCAATGGTTTGTCCCAGGTTTCCCAGAAAGCTCTTTCTTGACGCTCCGATGAGTATTGGACAGTGAAACACTGCTAATTCTGAAAGATGCTGTAGAATAACACAATTATCTTCGATTCCATGCCCTGTTCGTTTTCCAAATCCTATTCCTGGATCAATGATTATTTTATCTTGTGAAATATGTTGACTTTTTGCAAATGATATTTGTTTTTGAAAAAATGATTTGATTTCATCTAATATATCTTGATATGCCGGTTTAACCTGCATGGTCTCTGGAATCCCTTGCATATGCATAAGACACAAAGCAACTCCCATATTACTTACGACATCTGCCATGTGTTCATCACCTCGAAGAGCAGTGATGTCATTAATTAGTGATGCACCAGCTGCGATTGCTTCCTCCGCAACTTGTGCTTTTGATGTATCGATTGAAAGGGGATGAGTTGTGTGTTGTGCTATTTTTTTAATAACAGGTATGACTCGATGTAATTCTTTTTCTACTGAGACGGGTTTTGATCCAGGCCGAGTTGATTCTCCACCAATATCAATGAGTTCAGCACCGGCATCAATCATCTCAAGAGCATGAGCAACAGCATCATCAACAGCTAGATACCGTCCACCATCTGAAAATGAATCTGGGGTAACATTAAGGATACCCATGATAGCAATATGGTTTGAAAAATCAAATGTTGTAGAACCAATTTTCATTGTTCTCATATGATCCTTTTCATGATGTTTTCTAATTCATCTGCGAATTCTCTTAACCGTTTATAATGTCTTTTTAATTTTTCAACAAGCTGGTGCAGCTGAGTGATAGTCCCACTAATTAAAATCGATGAGGGATCTTCCTGTAAATCAAAGCAATGTTGAGATACTGCAACCTCACCACCAATGGAGAGCATATCTTGTTTTATAATGATTGCATCCTGCATGTGGACATCATCAAAGCGGATGACTTTACTAACCATTTTTGGAGCCATGATGTTGAAACTTTGTGGATCGCTTCCTATTTCTTTAATGGCCTGTTTAGCTTGTTCCATCGTTGATATATCTATGAGTTTTGGGTTATGTTTTGTCACAAAATGTACTAAATACAATTATCATATTTCAATGATTGGAAGGATGTACTTCCCTAGAATGCTGTTTATTTTGAAAAAACCGTATTGCTTCTCCGGCATTATATAGCGATCCAGTGATATACACGAGGTCTTCTGGACCCGCAAGAGTTACTGCTTTTGACACTGCATCAGATACTTATGTTAAAATCTCATAGTTCTGGTGTGGATGAATGGATTTTAAAATCATAGCTATTTTATTTGGATCCTCTGCTCTTCTTATCTCGGGTTGGGTAAAAATGAAAATATCTGTTAATGGGACTAGAATCGAGAGCATATGTTTGATGTCTTTATCATGCATAGCGCCAAAGACACAAATATAGTTTTTATACCCCTTAATCGCCTGTAAGGATTTTTTTAAAACCTTCATAGCTGCTACATTATGAGCACCGTCAACGAGAATAAGGGGTTTCTTTTGCATGATTTGCATTCGTCCAGGATGTACCGTGTTTTGTATCCCTTCTGTAATTGCTTGATCAGAAATAGTGAATCCTTTTAATCGTATTTGTTCAACAGCAGAAATCGAGATAGCGATATTAATCCCCTGATATACGCCAAGAAGAGAAGTGGATACTCTATATTCAGAGTTTTGTGTTTTTATTTGAAATATTTGATGAGAAAGATTGCTGTTTATTTTTTGAACATCATGGTGATGAATTTGAATAATCGGTGCATGCATTCTCAGGGCTTTTCCTTTAATAACAGTAAAGGCAGCTTGTTGCGCTGCAGTTAAAACAAGGGTGTTTTGTTTGATGATACCTGCTTTTTCTAATGCTATTTTTTTTAGTGTTTCACCAAGAATATGTTGATGATCAAATGAGATATTTGTTATGATAGAAAGAAGTGGATGAACAACATTTGTTGCATCCAATCGTCCACCAAGACCAACTTCGATAACAGCAAAATCAACCTTTTTTTCCTTGAACCACAAAAAAGAAATCGCGGTACATACTTCAAAAAATGTTGGAGTAAAGGTTTCATCATCATTTTTTTGAAGAAGCTTTTGTATTTGTGAACAATAATGTGTTAATTCATCAGATGAAATCTTTGTACCATTCATCATGAACCGTTCTTTTATATCAATGAGATGTGGTGAGGTGTATAAACCAACAGAGTAGCCATTTTGTTGAAGAATAGTTGCAATATAGCGGCAGACCGATCCTTTTCCATTTGTTCCACCAACATGAATGACACGGAGTGCATCTTGAGGATTATCTAGCTTTTGTAAGAGTGTTTGAATATTTTTTAATCCTAGTTTTACTCCAAAGGATTCTAAATCAAACAACCATTTAAGCGCTTCGTCATTGTTCATGGATCACCTAAAAAGCATCTGGGTATAATACATCTGGAAGAATATCGATTTTTTGCCTCCAAGAGGAACCTGGATCAATATGTACCCTCCGTCCCTTGATGTGTAAACGATTCTCAGCAAAAAGTTGAATGGTTCGTGGAAGGATTTGATGTTCGACTTTAAGGATTCTTTCTTTCAATGAATCAACGGTATCTGTTTCTTCTACTTTTACTGCAGCTTGTAAAATAATTGGACCATGATCTATTTGATCATCAATGAAATGGGTGGTACAACCCGTTATTTTTACTCCATAGTCCAATGCATCAGATTGCCCACAAACTCCTTTAAATGATGGTAAAAGAGCTGGATGAATATTAATAAGCCGTCCAAACCAATGATCAACAAACTCCTTTGAAAACAACCGCATATACCCTGCTCCAATGATCAAATCAACTTGATATTTCTGCATAATACCGGTGATTTCCTCATCATATGTTTTGCGGTGTTTCTTTTTTGGGTCAAAAAACATTGTTGCGATATTGTGTTTTTCTGCACGTTTTAATGCATAAGCATCTTTGTTGTCACTTAGGACTATTACTATTGTTCCATCGAGTAATTCGTTTTCTATTGCATCAATGATACTTTGTAGATCTGTTCCGCTACCAGATGCTAAAACACCGATTCTAATTTTTTTTATCTTTTGTTGATCTTTTTTTGTTTTTGTAGAATCTCTCATCATTAATAGGATGAATAGAGATGAAACAAATGAATATTTCTATTGAAATTAGACAGCCTAAAATAATAGTATGAAATCTAAATGTTAATCAGAATGTTTTTTGAAAACTTATGAAAAAATCTCTTTAATACGCTTGTAAGATGCATTGGTTTTAAAACCACAGGGATTGAAATGTGTTTTCGCTACTTGATACCCTGATGAAGTTATATGTTCTAAAACAACCTGTAATGGTGGTGGCGATGTTTGTAATCTTGAAGCCACTTCATTTGTTGTGTAAAAGAAGGGTGATGCCTCCGCTTCTTCGTCAAAAAGATCAAATAAAGATAATATTTTTTTTTGGGTGTCCAGATTGTTTGACTCTAAGATATTTCTGAGGAAAGATACTATTTTTTTCTTATGTATTGAGCCCATCCATAGTGGTCCAATGCATTTTTCATGTGTCATGTATTCAGTATCGAGAAACTCATTAACATGAATTGATTTCACTTGTTCAATACTCTTGTTAGCAGCAGAAATATTGTTTTCCAATTGCACATACACGCGCATATAATGATCTGTTGAATAACATAGGAGCGGGGTAATACCCTTCTCATGTTTTGCTGCTTCACGAGCAAGAAATCCAATGAGAATGCGTAATCCAACCTCATGCATGATAGACCCATGCAATGGTTGAGCAAAATATCGTCGACGACATACTCGCGGATACACTCCACAAAGTGTTGCCGTATCTGTTGCTGTACAAGCAATTACACCCTTATGTCTGCATCCTCGTACAGCGGAGTCTATAAAACTTGCGGGACTCCCAAAAGGATCAATATCAACGTAATCAAATCGGTTTTTTGCTAAAAGAGTATGGATGTTTTCGTTTGTTGCACTCGATTTATTCTCTTGTACTTTTGAAATATTTCGTTTAATTAATGCATATGCATCTGGGGACCAGTCATTAATCGTCACATGAAATGAACCAGTGAGTTCGTGAAGGAACCGGATTCCTCGTATGCCAGATGCAGCGAGCCCATCAAGTATCTGAATGTTATGGGGTAAAGCATCAATGAGCCATTGAACAATGAGAAGAGAAATATCTCTATTCAATATCATTGAAGGATTATAAAACGGAAGCTGTTGTTTGGTCCCAGGACCTTTTGTACGTGTATTGATTGCATACACATCGAGAGTTGTTGATCCCTCTACAATGGTATGTAACAACGATTCATCGTTCATATGCTAAAAGAGTGGTGGAAGTTTTTCTCGCATGATTTTTTCTATTTTATACGGAAGAAGATTACGATTAACTGGGGTGACTTCAAGAATACGAATGTCATCTCTCCGACGGACATCCTGTAAAAGAGGCGTCCTTGATTTCTTATGAAGGGTCACCATGATTGGTTTATCTGAATCTAATGCTTCAATGACGACTTCACAGAATCTTTCAGAGATCATCTCCATTTTTCCAATCTCATCGATGATGATGATATCAATGGCTTCATCAAGAATTGCTTTTTCAATGGCAGGAATGCCTACGGCTTCTAACGCAGTAATATCTATACCGTACTTCCCTACTTTTTCTTTATCCTCAAAATCAATGTGAGCAAAGGTCTGTTTTTCATTGGTCATCCAGTCGCGAACACTGAATCCAATTCGTTTATTATCCTTAAGAATTGGTTCTGTAACCATTCCCTCAGATACATACCCTGCTGCCTCTAAAAAACCAATGATTTTTTTAAGAGTCTCTGTTTTTCCTACACTTGGCATTCCAGTAATGCCAATTTTTGGTATGTCATCCATAGTTATATACTGTAATGCATTTTTTGTTTACAAAGCTTTTGGGAAAAAAAACAATTGTTGCTTAAGAACAGCCCCCTTTTTCAAATAGACTATTGTATTTCAAAGTAATATATGATAAAAATTAATACTATATCTTGTCCTTTAACTTCATTTTTTTTGTTTTGTACAGCGAAGAGAAAACGGTCCTACTACCACATAGATGCTTGTTACGATACATAAAAGGAGAGGGGCAATATTATTGAATTGATGTCCTAATAGTATTGTTAAAAAGATAAAGATGGTTGCAATTGCATTTTCTTTTCCTTTTGATTTCGGGAAACGAATTGGTGAAATCATCAAGAGTGAAACCACTATCATTAACAATAGGAGGAAGATGAAATCAATATTGGTAAAGGAAAGGGTGAGCAGGATGATGGTACCTGCTGAAGCTGGGAGTCCAATAAAACAATCCTTATTTTTCATTGGGTGAAACGCTGCTAATCGAATCACAGTACAACACACGTAGAGCAGGAGGACAAAGAGAAGAAGCAGGTATACATATAAAGATTGAAGGATTTGTGACTGATACATCATATAGACAAATAAAGGAAGTGCTAAGCCCATTGAGGTCATATCACCCATTGCTTCGAAATATTCCCCTAGAGCTCCTTTCCCTGTTTTTCGAGCGATAATCCCATCAAGACCATCTGCTAGAAGTGCAAGAAGTATAAAAATTAATGCAAGATGAAACCGAAGAGCCTCATCAGAAATATATGGAGAAAGAAGCATTAGAATTGCAAGAAATCCACATCCGATATTGATAAGACTTATCCCATCAGCGGGACGAAGCAGTTTAATCATGTAATTCTGCAATGCAATCCACTCCAGCTTGTACTCGATCACCTTTTTGTACACATATCTTTGCAATTGCTGCGGTTGGAAGAGAGATATCAACTCGTGAACCTAAACGGATCAATCCAATCCGTTGTCCTTTTTCAACGGTTTCACCCGGTTTTATGTATGGAACGATTCTTCTCGCAAGTGTACCTGCTATTTGAATAACTGTAATACGTCCATATGGTGTTTGAATTACTATAACAACCCGTTCATTTTTTTCTGATTCTTTTTTAAATGCTGGAAGATGAGCGCCTTTATGATGTTCCACGCTTTGTATGACTCCATCAAGAGGCATACGATTCACATGGACATTATGGACGTTCATAAATGTAGAAATTGTTACATAAGGTTTCTGTTTTTCATCTGAGAAATATTCAATCGCTCGGATTTTTCCATCCGCTACAACAGCAACCCCCTTTGATATGATATTTCTATCTGGATCTCTGAAAAACATAAGAAAGAACCCAAGTAAGAGAACTGAGAACACTAGAACCATACGAGATATTGCTTGAATAGCATCAGTAGTTATAATGCTTAAAAGTAAAGAACAGAAGAGTAAAACAATTGGAGCAATTAACCAGTTTTGCGCTCCTTTAGCTAATCGCATGCTTATTTCCCCAACATGTTTTTTAAATACTGTTCAATGGGAGCATTTCTTTTTGGTAGATCTGCAATGGATAAGATCTCATCAAAGAGTTCAGGAACGATTTTTATCACAATAAAGAGGAGAAAAATTAATGCGAGAAGGCTGCCTCCTTTTCCAATGATGTTATGTGCCATGCCAAAGAAATCTGGTCCATTCACACCAACTAGATAGACAATGGATGCATTTCGAATAAGATTCAAGAAATAAACAGGGACAACGGTGACAAGGACTCCTTTTATTCTTCTAGAAAGAGGTACAGAGGACAAGGGAAGTATCATTCCTACAAATAACACCATTGATTGGACTGCAGTACATGCGAAAATGATCGTGATATATGCTTCTTTGTATTGAATATGCGGCGGGTCAATGATAACACCACCAGTGAAGACATTCAATAGCCATCCACTTTGTTCACATACGACATCTATAAGCATGGTTGCAAGTGGGGTGAGTTCAATCGTAAAATAGATGAGCCCTGATATCGCAGCGGCTCCTGCAAGCCAGTACAGGCAGGATATGGTTTCCTTTTTTCGTAATGCATCCCATTCATGATAGGCAAAGTAACTAAGCACATACAATCCAATGAGACAGACCGCAGCGTTAAACAGGTCTTCTTGTTCAGCATAATACAGGGTTTGTGCTTGGGTCGCCCAGTAGAATGCAAACAACAACCAACCAAGGATTCGTGCTATTCCACCCCAACTTGATTGTTTGAAGATGAATCCAATTAGTAGAAGAGCTAAACTGGCAAACAAAGGGATTGAAAGAAGAGAAATAACATCCTCATCTAAAGGATAGGTAAAATAATAAAAACTTAAAAAGGTAAAGAGAATCGGAAGAAGAAGAAAGAGTACCGCAGTTGAATCGCGAGTAAACAAGGAAGTTGTCCGCTCAGGCATGATTCCAGTACCAGTTTTTAGTATATGAGTATTATGTCTCCGAATATCTCTGTTCGCTCTTTATGTTAATCCAATCATCTCAACAAGCGTTGGTATCTGAAATTGGGTCATAATTGTATGATCCCACATGATACAGATCAATCCAATTAGCCCAAGTAAAGTGAGGGGGACCCAGTAGGTGTAGACCACTTGATCGATTTTCAAACGAGCAAGAGCGATACGAAGTAGTGTCACAGAGAAGAGTATCACAATGAAGAGTTTGACAAGGAAGAACACAATATCAAGTATCATTGCAGGATACGAGGACAATCCAAAGAGTGGTGAGAGATTATACGGGAAGAATAAAGCAACGATTAATGACCCCATAACCACGGTTTTCACCCCATCGGTTAGATAGAACATCGCAAGATTTCTTCCAGAATACTCAACGGTTAATCCATCAGCGATTTCTGTTTCTGCTTCTGGTGAATCAAAAGGTATTTTTGAGAGCTCAGCAGGGGTGACAATGATGAGGGTGAACAAGAGAATAATGAGTCCAATGATGCCTAATGGTCCAGCAATTCCCCAAAGTGGTATCGTTGATATGGTTGCAAGTGAAAACACATTGGTTGCACCACTGTAGATACTGAGTCGCCAAGCAATGGTAATAATAATGATAGCAAGGGGGAATTCATAGGCGATCATGGTTGCCATCTCCCTCTGTGCACCAACCGTTGCATAGGGGGAACCTGAGGAAAACCCACCGATGACCATCGCAAGTGAAGGAATCATTAAAAGATAAAGCACAAGCAGCAGATCTCCTTTTCCAGCAAGAACACCATCTAATAAAGCAGGAAATCCTCCAAGAGGTAAATAGAGAAGAATCGTAATCGTTGCAACAAGTCCAACGATGGGAGCAAGATTAAACACCCATGCAATAGCATTTTCTGGAACGATGTTCTCCTTAACAAAGAGTTTTCGGACATCTAAGAATGGTTGTTTTAATGGTGGTCCTATGCGGCCCTGCATGTGTGCAGCTAATTTTCTATCGATACCTTTGTAGAAGAGTCCAAAGATGATACCAAACGCGGCGATACCAAGAGCGCCACCAACCACCATGATGATTGTTTTTGCTATTTCCATAACATCCATTTTACATCAACCCCACAAAAATGAAAAGCACGCCTAACACGATAACAAACCACAGCACATAATCACTGACGTTTCCTGTATGCATTTTTTTCAGGATGTCAATGATCCATTTCATGGCATTGGTCCATCCCCAGTACAGGTTACTTGCTTTTATATGCATGAATTGTTTTTCATACTCAGGGTTACCTGAGAGGAAGGATTGTGTTTGACTTGTTCCTTTTTTATATGATGCATTACCGTATCCACGAAGGATATACACAACAAGGAAAATAACGATAAAACCAAGGATCCATACCAGTGGATTCCAGAAACCATTACCCGTGAGAAGGGTTTTAATGAATTCCTCAAGCATGTTAGATTCCTCCTGTTAACCATTGTACATATTCTTTATTATTAATCAACGCATTTGCAGCGGGTTCAACCACGTTGGTCACAAAGATGTCAGGGAATAGCCCAATGAAAACGATGAGCGCTGCAATAATACCCATGGCAATGAGCATGCTTTTTGGTACTTCTCTCACATGACTGAACTGTGGTAATGCAGGGCCAAGAAATGCTGATTGAAAGACTTTAACGAAAATCGCAAGAAGCATGATACTTGCAAGAATCGCAATGATGGACAGAATTGGATTAAGCTGGAATATGGACTCATAGATCAATAGTTTTGAGGAAAACCCATTAAGTGGTGGAATCCCTGATACCGCTAGAAGCCCAATGACAAAAAACACCGTAGTGTACTTCATGTTCCGAGCTAGTCCTCCTAGTTTGTTCAGGGAGCTTTCTTTTGTTGCAAAATATAATGCTCCTGCAACCATGAACAGCAAACCAATGTCAAGGATATCATTAAAAATATGAAAGATACCACCTTTCATCGCTTCAAAACCGTATCCAGCGATATTAGCGGCATTCTCTGGTGTGGTAAGAACCGTTAACCCAGTTCCTACCGCAAGGAAAATATATCCTAGCTCGGCAACAGCACCATAGGCTATTAATCGTTTTAAATCCGTTTGAATCAATGCCATGATCACACCAATTAACATGGTCAAAAGTCCTAGAATGACCATCACCCATCCAAGGGAAATGGAAGGCAGTGTAATCACATCACCATACAGCGTAAACAAGACTCGGAATACTCCATAGAGACTTGCTTGTGTGGCTGCGATAAGAATCAATGATATCGATGCAGGTGCCCGTCCATAGGCATCAGCAACCCACATATGCATGGGTACGATTCCTCCTTTCATCGCTAAGGCAACAACTAGTAACACAAGTGCTATTTTATCAGCAAAGGAAAACGTGATGCTCTGCGCAAGCTTTGCAATGTTAAGGGCATCATATTGACCATAGAGGATTGCTATTGCCATGAGTACAAATAATGCACCAATGGTGCTGATCACGATGTATTTGAATCCAGCTGCAACAGCGTTTCCTTTATTGGTGCGAAATGCGATGAGTGCACAGGATGCAATCGAGGTGATCTCCAGGAACACAAAGAAATTGAATAAATCTCCGGTCATCACCATACCAAGCATACCAACAACCATGAGAAGCATGAGTGTATAATATTTATCAAGCCCAGTTTCCTCCTTCATAAAAGACCAGGAATAGATTGCTGCAGCAAAAGCGATGATGATACCGATAATCGCCATGAATGCACTTAAAGCATCAACTTCAAAGAGGATACGGATAACCGTTTGATTGGATACAAGATTTTTTGTTGACCCGAACACATAGGTCATTGGCCCTGTTTCAAAGACATGCATGGCAAGAATGAATACTAAAAACGCGGTAAACGCTAAGATGAGAATCACAAAGATATTTCGGCCTTTGTCACTAATGCGACCAATCACTGGTGTAAGAAATGCTCCAAGCAGGGGGATAGCAATGATGAGCGCTGGGGATTGTAGTAGTAGGAAATCCATGATGCTCATTGATCTTCACCTCCTAACTTACGGACATCTAGGGAGCCATAATGTCGGTAGATATGAATGATTAAGGATAACATAAGTGCAAGCACGGCTACACCAATCACAATACTAGTAAGTGTTAACGCTTGGGGAACTGGATAGGACATAATGCCACCAGGTGAACTCGTATAGATTGGTGCGATGCTTCCCGCTCGATAACCCAAGGTAACTAAAAATAAATTGACACCGCTTTCAATAAGTGCGATACCAATAACGATTTTAATTAAATTTCTACGGAAAAGTACTGCATATAACCCTATGATGATTAATGCGGCAACGGCAATAAAGGGAAGATTATCGATCATGCGGATTCCTCCTTTTTTAGAGTTGCTATCGCCATAACGAGAACAATTGCAAATAACCCTGCAATGACCTTTAATCCAACAGCAAGATTCATTAGAGGAATTGTGCCACCCGTGTTGAGGTTTGCTGCACCATCAATGGGGATCTGTCCAAAGGGGAGGTTTGTGTTCACCATGAAATTGGTGAAAAACACACCACCAAAAGCGATACCAAGAAACGCAAGGAGAATGAAACAAAACGCCCCAAGGCTTTCAAAAAGGGAGAGATCATGTTCCTTGATCTTGGTTTGTATCCAATCTGAGCCATGAGCAACTAGGATAAGCACGATACCTGAGGCAACAACAGCACCGCCTTGGAATCCTCCACCGGGTGTGAGATGCCCATGCATGATGATGTAAAGCCCATAGATCATGATGAAAGGAAAACTAATGTTCGCTATCGTTTTCACGATTTTTGACATTCCTTTCATTTTTTCAACCTCCGAAATAAAAGCATAACACCTGCAACCGCAGTGAATAACACCGTTGCCTCACCAAGAGTATCAAATCCTCGATAATCAAAGACAACAGCAGTAACACCATTGTTTGTCCCGGTTTCATTCACCGTGTTATCAATAATATATTGGTCCATAGCTTGTGCATCTGGTTGTCCAAAGGGATGGATCATAAGGACGCTAAATAGCATGAAGACACTGACAATAGTGAAAAAAATAACAGCAGCAATAGTTCGAGTGTTCATATTAGTGTTCCTCCTCCATACGTTTTGTTGCTTTTATCGCAAGAACAAGAATCGCTGTTGTAAGTGCAGCACCGACACCGGCTTCTGCAATTGCAACATCAGGTGCTTGCAGAATGTAGAATTCAAGGGATAATAACAAACTCATCGCAGCAACCGCAATAGCAGCAGCAATAAGATCTCTGAGAAGCACTGCAATGATTGATGCTATAATGATTAGGATTGGAAGAATAATATAGGCGATTTCCTGGATCATTCTGATTCCTCCTTTTTAGGTTTTTTACTTTTTGCTTGTTTGAGATCATCAACCACTGCATTCACTGGCATAACACCTGATTTATGTGCAGCACGGGCTATTGCATGTGCTCCTGCTGGATTAGTTATTAAAATAGCTATGAGTGCGATAAGACTATGAATCGCGAGAACTGATCCATTGACATTACCTTGATACCAAGTCTGAAGACCAAGGATAACGACGGATCCAATGATAAAAAT
>Ga0180432_10007402_pt1 | contig 13950 bp, 16 predicted proteins | sample SS_ome_10_FD_132414 | JGI IMG/M metagenome (GOLD analysis project Ga0180432, IMG submission 132414) | Hypersaline lake sediment archaeal communities from the Salton Sea, California, USA - SS_1_MS_2 metaG | ecosystem: Environmental > Aquatic > Non-marine Saline and Alkaline > Hypersaline >...
CCGAAAGAGTGCAGTTTGCCGATGTAGTTGTTTGCCACGGTCGCCCGACACTCTGCGCCGTTCAGGCTCGACCCGTTTTTCACGATACGCAGCCCCATCTCCTTGGCGGAGCCCTTGGCCTCAAGGTCAGCAGTGGCAGTTACGTCGACGTAGTAGGGCTTTGAGGAAATATTCTTTAGCCCCAACTTTCCAGAAACGGACGCAACACCCTCTGCTTCACCAAGTGTGCCCGTGAACGGCAGGTCAACATACGTTCCGGCCGCAGTAATCGTCACCTCAGTCTGAGTAGTGTAGTAAACAAGCCCGTGAAAACGCTCCTCAAGAACCTTGATGCGCCTCTTAAGCAGAAGAATCTCGGACTCATTGTTTTTAATTGAGCCCTTACGCGCAGCAGGAATACCGAAGGTTCGGCTGAGTGGCTTACTTGTCGAGTCTTCCACCGTGCTCCCAGACTGTCATGTGCTCAACAGAAACATCGCCGTCAAACTCAACATCAAAGGTTGCCTCAAGCGATGGACCGTGCGCATCGAAGACATAGTCGAACCTGCGGTCCAGCTTACCGCGGAGCCTGGTGTCATACCCGCGCTCCTCTGCGTCAGCAGATGGACGGGATGTTGCCTTGACAACAGAACCTGAACCCTTAGCTCGGACGCCAAACCTGTGCCAGAAACGAACCTCGTGACCCCCGCCTGGTAGCGGCCTGCTGCGGATGGTTGAGCGAAGATTGCGACCGTTAAAAGTTCCACGATTCTCTGAATCAAAATCAAATGCTGTCAGCAAACGGTCTGCGCTCCAAAGCGTGTACTCAGAATCAAGCTCTCCGTAAACGGGGTCGTCAAGAATGAATGAACCACCGGCTTCTCTTGCCTCAATGCCAAGAAGAAACCTGTTTGTTGCTTCCATCTTAGCAAACCCAGACACGCCAGTAAGACTTGTCCAGCCACCGTTTTCTTCGTAAAGCCTAAAAACTTTTGTTCCTGTTAATGTCGAAACAAAAAGATATTCGCCAAATGCCGCAATGGAACGAAAGTCGTCAATCTCAATTGTTTCATCAAACCTTTGGAAAGACTCTCCATTGGTAAACCAAACGTCGCCAAGGTTGTTGCCAAAAACAACTCCGCCCTTTGCGGCCCAATTATTAACTCCGTTTCTTCCACAATTGCTGATTCCCGCGCGAAGTTCTCGGTAAAGAAAGTCGTCAGGCGAACCCTGGAGTAGTGCTACAAGCGTGCAGGTAACAACAAGAAGCCCAGGTTCAAGCGGGAACATTCCTTGCACGACATTCCCGCCAGCCTTCTGGCCAGTAAACACGGTGTCAATAGGGTCCCAGGTGTCAGTCTTTCCTGGAATAGAAAACCATAGCCCGTGGCTGTATCGAGACTGGTTAGAGGCATTAAAAGACTGGTCGGGGTCAGCCTTCCAATTGATGTCACCAAGTACAAGAAAGTCTCCCCACATCGTGCAACGACCCGCGTGGGGCATAGAGTTAGATGTACCACCTTCTGCATCTGGGTAGTTGTTTGACCATGACTTTACATCGGGAAAATTGGTTCGTGGGTCGATGTAAATAATAAACGGGTCAATAGTCAGTTCAGTAGAAGAGTTGCAAAGAAGTGCGTCAACCCAAAAAACATCGCCACTGTCCTGAACCTGATACGCCATCGTGCCAATAATACGCATCTTGCCGTCAACGTCAGGCGTTGTAATCTGCTCCCATTCAGGAGCATCAAGCCCGTCAGGAAGTTGAGCAATGTACCAACCGGCAGTTCCCGTGTCATCGGAAACAGCGACAATCCAGTCTTCAATCAACCCAAAGTCTTCAATATTAAAAGACATTAGCTACCACCAAGACTGACAACCCAGGTTGCTCCAGCCCACTGGGCCCGCAAACGGCGGTTATTGTCAAGCACAAAACCTTCTAGAAGCAACCACTGGTTTTCTTTTGCTTCTAGAGAAGAACGAAGTGCAATTTCGCCTCCGCTAAAATCATTAATAAAGGTTTGATTAACGGCCATCGACGTACCGCCGCCTGCGGTTAGAACCCATAACAATAAGCCCGTGGTCATTTGAAGTCAAATAAAATCGTTGCATTCTTGCAAACATTACGTTTGCTTCTTCCTGATAAGAGCGAGAACGACCTGAGTCGTCGCCTTCTTCGGCAAGAATCTTAGAAGCAGCCCTATAAGCAATCATTGGATGGAACTGCTCTCCAAAAACTGGCTCAGATGAATCAGACGTAAGAGAGCTAGAAGCAGTCTTGCCGCGAAGGTTTACCTGAACCGATACAGTGGGGCTAGGCCAGATTCGAAAATCTGTCTCATTGATGCGAGCATAAAGAGAAGGGTCACCTTCTTCGTCCTGGTCAAGAAAATCAATTTCGTCCATAGTAGTTTGACGCAGGCGAACCTGAGACTGCAAATCGGTAGAATAAGTAGCAGAAGAAATTTCGTCATAGCCAGTCGGAGAAGTAAATTCGGTAGCACCAGCCGCCACAGATACGGTTGTGCTATTCGTCAGAAATGGCCAATTCCCAAGATTAAGTACTTCGAAATACGACTCATTAAGAACAGCGTCAATTGCCTCGTCACTACGAAGGGTGTTTAGGCGAATGCCAGTAAGGGCCCTGACTCTATCCCGAAGTTCAGAAAGATTCACATTGCACCTCGCACAATAGGCCCAGACCACTCCATATCTAGGGCGGATTGTGGCCCCACAAACTCCCACGCACGCCGGTTTTGACCCGTTCGGCCCGGAACCAAAGACGGGTTATCCTCCGTCCGATGCTCAATTAGCGACGGATTCGTGTAATAGCAGGGAATATCCTGCATCCCGTACCAGCGAGAAATGCGCCGGTCATAGTTCGGAATCTGCTGGTTCTCGTCCCCCCACTTTACAATACTGCGAATATGGTCTGTCGGAATAACAATTCCTACACCCCACCACGGCCCATTATGGAGGATAAAAGACGCATTTTCCCGCCTAGCCCGAACGGCAAGGCCGTGCGTGTCGTTTGACCGTGGCCGAACTCGCCCGTAATACAGGCCAACGGGATGAGCCGGGGGGACATGACGCAGCATCTTTTCTACGCCAGCGTAAAAATCAGGCGGTAGCAGCGCATCATCCTGAATGACCATGTGCCACTCGGCGTCCCGGTCGTACGCCATCAGCGACCGCGCGCCCGTATCCCAGCGGTCGTTCTTCCGGTCCCACACGACCAGCGCCTGCGGCACCTGCTCCTGCAACAGCGGCACCCAATGCTCCCGTTTCCGGTGCGCCATAATAGAGACCGATAGGTTTCCGTTACCGCTACCGACTAAAGGGCGGCCTCGCTTCTCCCTTTGGTGCGCCCAATGATGCACCGCATACGCCTCCGGGTAACTCTTAGACTCCGGAGCCACCCCCTTCTTCAGGTCGTTATACGAGTATGGAAAGAAATACTTCTGCGGATACACATGCAGATTCTGCTTGTCTGCCCAGGCGTTATACAACTTAGTCAAAGTTCGCGGCCCCGTCATCCACGTCACCGCCCGGCCCTTATTCGCCTTCGCTCCATCTCGCGCTGCATCAATCATCGCCGCAAAAAACGGGTTACCCGGCGCAGAACCCAGCACCGTGTTTCCAACAAACTCGCCGTCAACCTCCCAGCCCGCAAAACCTTCCGGCCCCAGCAGCGAGTCAAACGGTTTTAGCGGCTCTACGTCGCAGTCGACATACACACCACCAAAACGGTGAAGAATTTCGTAGCGGGCAACATCCGACCTAAACTGCCCCACACCATCGGCCGGCGCATACTCTTCAGCCTTATCAAACAATTCCTGATTGGCCATCCAACCAAAGTCGTCGTCACCCCACGTCTTCACCGACCAGCCGGGGTTCAACTCCAGCCACTTCTTCTCGTAGTTCTGGTAAATCTGCGGCATTGGGCCACCGACCCAAATGCGGTGAATAGTCTTAGGAATCATGGAATCCTCACTGCGGCAAGATAACGCTGTTCACCGTTCTTCTTTTTACTTAGATAAACGCCAACATCGTGCAATACCACTTCGTCAAATCGTTCCTGCACCGCACTCACAATACCGGGAAAGGCATTCGAATAGTCGTCAAAAAGAATTACTCCCTTAGAAACCATGTGCGGCAAAAACCCATCTATGTCTGCTAAGACTTCTTCGTATTCATGACCCCCGTCAATATACAGCAAAGAAATAGGCTTTTCCCACGACGGAGACACCTCGCTAGAAAACCCCTGTATCGGCGTTACGCGAGACTCCAACCCGCAAAGCCGCACATTCTTTTTAAACATTGACAAATTTTCGTCGGTAAACCTAAACCCGTACCGATTTACATTAGAGTTGTTCCAAGGGTCGATGCAATACAAATGAGCCGTATCCGGCATAGCAGACCCGATGTAACAGGCGGACTTTCCCCGATAACTGCCAATTTCTACAGCCACATCATTAACCATTTCACGAGCATACTGCTGCATGATTTGGCCCTGCTCGTCCGAAATGAGCCCGTCTACATCCTTAGGAAGCATCATTCGCCCGGAACCAAAAGATATGTAGGCGTAGCATTAAACTTCGCCTTACGCACATACCCGTTGTCCTTCGCCCACTTAGCCAGCGGACCCCAACGGTGGCTCTCTACATACAGCAAAGGCCGGTACTTTGCAATCGTCTCACGCGCCCCGTGCAAAACCTTGAATTCCATGCCTTCTACGTCAATTTTAATGACCGACGCGGGAATATCGAACTCGTCCAACGGTAGAACGTCAACACCCGGACGGTCCACCTTTAACGACTGGCCACCCACGTTTCCGTCCGGCCCGTCAACCAACCGCCCTGTCGTCGCTTCAGACCCTAACCCAATAGGCGCAACATGCACATGATTCAGACCGTTTAGTTCTGCCGACTCTACAATCGCATCTGCCAACACCGGGTCTGGCTCAAACGCAAACACTGGAAACCCGCGGCTTGCCATGTACAGGGTATGGTTGCCAATGTTTGCCCCGGCATCTACCACAACGCCGCGGCAACGATTTGCCATATCCCGCAGCATCTTATGCTCGTACGGCTCGCCACCCAGCAAATGCCTCTGGATGTGGTCGTCCGGGTTTGTCAGAACAATCTGATAGTCGACCCCGTCGGCGCTAATGTTTGCGTTCACAAGTTCTCCTACGGCTAGGGGGCCGGGGCGAACCCCGGCCCCCCAAGCCTAACGGCTAACCGTTATCAGGACTCGTCGTAAACGCCACCCGTACGGATGAGCAGGCCCTGGTTGCGGCGCTGGTTGACACCAACCGAAAGCACCGAGGCAATCGGGGTGATGAAGTCCAGCGTGCCCTGGATGGTCTGCGCCGGCTGCACCTTCATGAAGTTGCCATTCAGGTGGCCAAAGCGCCAGGAGTTGACATCCAGGAAGTACGCGCGGTCCTCGGGGCAGTCGGGGTCGAGGCGGACCTCAATGTCCCCGTCCATGATGACGCGGAACTGACCCTGACCGGAGTCACCCTGGACCAGCATGTAACGAACCTTGTCGTCAAAGCTGTCCTCGTACTCCTCGAAGACCTTGCGGCCCGCGATAATGTGCGTGACCTGCGCGTCGTTGCTGGTGTTAACCATCAGCTCGTTGCGCATGGTGCGGAAAGCCTTGCGGATGGTCTGACCGCCAGCCTCCGTGGAGACCGGAATGGTCAGGCGCGTAGCGTTCCAGTAGTGGTCGGCGTCGTCGGCGGTAATACCGCCGAGCGTCGCCGTGTCAGCGTGAGTGCCGACGACCTGGTCCAGCGAGTTAAACTCACCCGCGCCAACGCTGCCAGCGGCCTTGTGCAGGCCCTGAACGATGCGCTTCGCGTGCGACTTCTTCACGTTCTCCAGGTGGGCCTCAAGGAGGTTAACGATAGCCTCCTTGCCCGTGTTCTTCTGGAGGGTGTACCAGTCGATGCGGACCTTCGAAACGTACGGCTTCGACCAGTTGTACTCCGCCGCACCAATGATGTCGGGCGAACGGTCGAGCGCGAACGTCCCGCTGTCGTCGGTGACAACGGTGTTGTCGTCCTCAGCGGCCTCGATGTTGAGGACCATGCTGCGGCCGGTGTACGACTTAACGTACTGCTTGAACATCTCAAGCGTAGGGTGCCGAGTGAAAATCTGGTCGACCAGCTGGGACTCAATTCGCTCCAGCGTAGACGCAACCAGCTCGGTATAAGCTTCAGCTCCGAGTGCTGCCATTTGTCATTCTCCAGGTCTGGCTCAGAGCGACAGCCCTTCCATTGCTTCAAGAATTGCCTCGCGGTCAGAAACTTGCTTCTTGCTCCGCTTGGTTGCTCCCGAAACGCTGGTCTTGGGCGTTACCGCTCGTGAAGCGCGTTTGTTTTCAGAAACGTCAGCCGCAGGTGGCTGCGACTGCGTTGCACTAAAACGACCCGTCCGAACTGCCATCAAATCATACGCGTCAATTAGCGACTTCGTCACCTTGTTCTCCATGGCAAACTGGAGAAGCTGACGCTTCGCGTCAATTTCTTCGACTCGGTCCTTAAAGAACAGATTGTTCTTGGCCTTAATCTGCTCCCACTCTCGCTCATAGACCTCAGCACGCTTCTGTACGAGGGTCTGACGCTCACGTTCGGCCTCGCGCTGCTTTTCGGTCATTTCCTTCTGCTGCATAGAATTCTTCAGCTGATTGAGTTCATTCTCAATCCTTGAACGGTGAGCCTCCTCAGAGACGACGCCAGACTTGAGCCCAAACGTCTCTACAAACTTCGGGTCGAGAACACCGCTCTCAGCAAGGTCATACAGCGCCTTGGCGACAATTCCGGTTGCATCCTGAGACTGAGAAGCAATTTCCGCAATCCAAGCCGATGGGTTCGAAGCACGCTCTTCGTACCATGAACGCATCTGTTCGTAGGACTGTCGGACCTGCTGCTCGTACCCACGAAACTCTTCAACCTTACTGTCGAGTTCCTTGCGCTGCTGAGCAAGTTCCTGAGTCTTTCGCGTATAGTCGGACTGCATAAGCACTGCCTTGTCCGCTGGGACAACTGTCCCATCCGGCAGGCGAATGCTTGCGCCTTCCTTGATGTCAATTAGTTCCGAGTCAGTAGCTTCGGTCTGCTCTTCGTCATCAGAAAGCGGCTCGGGCTCTTCAACCACGTCGTCGGATTCGCCCCCATCCTTGGGCTCTTCCTCTTCCGCTTCGTTGACGATTCCTTCGAGGAGGTCTTCAGGAGTGTCGTCAAGGTTGTCAATTCCCAGCTCGGTCAATGATGCTTCAAAAGCCTCGCGAATATCCACTTTTTAGTGCTCCCGTTGAATGACCTTTTCGGAGTGCCCTTTCTGGGTTCCTGCAAAGGTCGTGTTCTCCGTGCACAAATATTGTTATATGTGGCCAAAAGGGGACATTTACAGAGCCATGTCCTCCATCCCACCAGCGGGCATCTCCGGCGCAGCACCGCCGCCCATCTGCTCCTCAAGCATAGAAATCAGCTCGGTAACGGCAGCAAGCGCATAATTCGGCACTTCAACGGTAGTCGTGCCCATCTCGTCAATCCCGCCCATGGCGGGGCCGGCCATCATGTTCATGGCCTCCATGTCCAGCTCTTCTTCCATGATTGCTCCTAACTAAAGCGCGATGTCTCCGCTTTCCTGAAAGTCGGCCTGAAGTCCAGGCCCACCCATGTTCGCCATCTGCTGTCCAGCAGACGGAGTTCCAGCCTCAGCCCCAGGCATACCCATCATCGGCTGCTGTGGAGCCTTCTGGAGCATAAGGTCAGGGTCGAAGCCAAGGTCTCGCAGAGCCGTGCGAAGCGCAGGCTCCGGGTCGTAACCAAGATTGACAAGAAGCGGAGTAACCTCCGAAAGGAGTCGGAGCCCTTTCTGTTCTCGGGCAGCAGGGTTGACAGCCTTAAGAGAACCGCCTTCGACGGAGATAAGAAACTCGCCGTAAAGGTCGGACTTAGAAACCTCGGGCCACTCCGCGCCCTCAACCCCAGCAATCCGAATAGCAGTTGGCTCGTCAAGATATTCCTGGCAAAGCAGAAGAATCTGCTGGCCGATACCCGCCGCTGCTTCTTCAACGCTCATAATCTTGTCCTGAGCGCGAAGCGTTGCAACGCCCTCGACCACAGCGGCCGCGGTAGCACTCATGCGGTCTGCGCCAACCCCACCGGCCTGGAAATCGTTGATACCAAGAACATCCTGCATGTAGAGCTGAAGTTCCTGCTTTGCCGTATACAGGTCGTTAGAAAGAGCAGAACGGAAAACCGGCACAAGGATGTTGTCAAGCGGCTCGCCGTTCGTAATCTCTACGGGCGCAACAACATCGGCTTCAGAAGACTCAAGCGCAGCAACAAGCTCTGGGGTTACTGCGTCCTTACGCACAAGATACTTCTGCCCAGAGCGTCGCGCGTTCTCAATCTGCTCAGTAAGGAACTCATTGAACATGTGCTGGATGTTGGCAATATTCTCAACGTCGCCAAATCCCCAGAAGTCATTCCCGGTCGAGGTGTAGTTGCGAACATGCACAAAAGGCGGATAACGGTGAGACCAAGGGATATCACCCTCCCACATCGGGTCCGGGGACTCGAGCTGGAATACGGTCAGCTTGCGCGTCCGCATGTCGTAGAATTCCCAGAACGTAGCGGTGTCAAGAGCCAGGTCGGAAAAATGCATTCCGTGAACATCATCGACCTGACGACGCCACTCAGCCTGGTATTCGTCCTGCGGATTAACCGTGTTGCCGTCTCGGACGAGAGTCTCTTCGGTGACATCAAACTCAGGGTTAGCAAGAACCGCATCGACGTGCAGCGTAATTCGGTGCGCAATCCAGTCAACATCCTCAATGCGACGAGTGTTTGACGGCACAAAGATGTCGTAAGGAGAAACATACTCAGCAAAAGGCTCAGACTTAATAACACGCATCCGAGCATTCGGAACGCCGCGCTCAATAACTTCAATGTCGGTTTCGGGCGCACGGCCCTCAAGACGTGCGCTTAGCCGTTCCTTCTCAAGCTCGTCAAGAGCAATGCGACGAAGCTCTTCCTGGGGAATCTCTTCCTCAACCTCAAGGTGCGACCAGCCAACCTTAATAAATCCCGACCCAAGCCGAACAGCGTCTGCGGTTGCATCACGCAGTTCTCGCGTAGTCCGAAGCCTGTTCCAGAAATAATTAACTACGGCATCTGCAACAACGGCCGACTTTTCGGCAGCATCCCCGCCCTGGATTGGGACAGAAATAAAGTTCGGGTCCTTGGCGACAACGGATGCAAGAATGATGTTAATGTGCGGAAGAATCATGTTGACAGTGTGCTGGGACATGTCGGGGAAAAATTCCACAAGCTTTCCCGCAGTAACCTGGTCAGCTTGCTCCAGCGAGCCAGTGCGATACAGCGCCTCAAGGGTGCGCCAACGCTGATGCGTCTGGTCCATGACCGCGACCGAGTGACGAACAAGGTCCTGCATCTGATTCAGCTCGTAAGGCTTTACCTTCACCGCCATGTCATAACCCTTCCGGCCCTTCTCGACCATTGCCTATCAAGTTTGTCCTGCAATGCCCAGATTTGCGCTGCCTCATCCCAGATGTGGTCGACATTAAACACCTGAGCGGTCTCGAACGGCTCGCTAGTAACGGTATTTGTGGCCGATGGACCGTTTTCCTCCACCACATAAGCCCAGATGGCGGTTGACATGACCAGGTCGTCGTTCATGCCTACGTCCGCAGCCACCCTTCCGTCGTGGCGAACAACAAATGCGCCCAGTTCTCGCCTCAAAGCCTTGTCGATGCCAATCATGACATTGCCGTTTTCGAAATCGAGCCACTTTGCCAGCGTGTCGACCACCAACTGGCGTCGTGTCGGGCTCATTGGGAACCCGTAAGCCTGTTCCTGCTTGTATTTGCGGTGCCCGGTGTACCGATAGATGTACAGGTTCGGATAATTCTCCCCCCGAAGCACATGAATGACCGTATCCCCGAATCCACCCTGCTTTTCTACGGCAACAAGAGCCGGTCTGTTGTTATCCCCGGCAAAGAAATGCCCTAAACGCATAACATCGTAGGCATATTCGGTCGGTTCGGTCATGTTCGAGTACCAATAAGCAACTCGTTCAGGTACGCCGTCATGATTTGCCCAACCAACGGTGATGGCAGTGTAATCCCCGCCGTTTCCAGAGCTTGGGTCAACCGAAATCACGCATTTTAAGCCCGAAGGAGTGCCATTAAGCGCAGATTCTCGCATAAAAAGCGGACCATCAGGGTCCTCAACGAACTGATACCCCGCAAATTCTGAAGAAACAAGCCGTCCGCGCAGTGGGAAATCGTCAAATTCTTCTGTCGGAGGAAGATTTGCGAACCTTGAGCGTCCCGATTGCCTGAATGCTTCGTCCGCGTCGCTTGGATACTCGGCGTAAAACAGCCATGGCTCATTTGACATGGCCCTTTTCTTGCCGTCGTAAAGCGAATAATCGATTTCGCCCTGCTCTACCTTTGGATTCATAAATCTTGAGACGTGCCAAGGGTAGAAAAGTGTCTTAAATTCGTTTTCGCCCCGCTCTGCTGCCCGGTAAACTCTGGCAAAAGTGTTGTGACCGCCTCGGGCGGTGCTGAAAACAATGATAGAACCACCCGCGTCAGTGGTCGGAAGCAGCGTTCTTAGCGCATCTTCCTGATATTCGGCCAGAGCGGCCTCATCCCAAAGCACCAGAGTTGCCGTTTGACCGGCCGCCACGGTTCTTGTAGCGGCGTAAGACGTGATTCGTGAGACCATTCCGTCGTCAAAACGGTAGGAATGGTGCTTTGCGGCGTCATTTTCAAGCTTCGGACCGCGGTCAAGCACCCATTGCGGCAAGAACGACCACATGAAATCGATAAGTTCTAGCGCCTTATCGGCCGCAGTCTGGCTCCGTGATACCAGAATGATATTACTTCCGGGCCGGAAAACGAGCATCCAAAGCGCATAAGCCATTGCCAGCGTTGTAAGGCCCAGCTGACGCGCCTTAAGCACAATAAGATAGCGATTGTCCCTAAACGCTCTGAGAGCCTCTCTCTGGTAGTCAAAGAGCTCGAAGGTAGTCCGACCCTTAGCGCCTCCTAAAATCTCGCCAGCGGGCACCTGAAGGGCCTCAGAGAAGAAGCTGGCAGGGTCGCTCTGGTACTGCCGCCACTTGGCCTCGATAAAAAGCCGCTCGAGCTTCTCACGGCGCTTCATGCTGCGGCTATCTCCGCAATGGTCTGAGTAAGGCGTTCAACGCCAACAACGCGGACAATTTCCTTGACCAACTGCTCATCCGTCATGCCTTCGAACAGCGAATCGTCCTTCTGCTCAGCAGCAATAAAAGGCTTGCCATAATGCTTGAGATAAAGGTCGATAGCCTGCTGGGAACCATCCATGGCCATCTGGACCAAAGTATCCTTGACTTGGCGATACTTCAGTTCTTCGGGAGAAAGGTCTTCGTCCCAGACTGGGTCGTCTTCGATAGTTGCAGGCTCAAGCTTCTTCAGCTTTGTATTGCCATGAGTAGCGGGACGAGGAGGACCTATAGCCGCAACGGCCGAGTTCGTAACATTATTCAGCGACTCATTCTTGCGCTGTTCTACGATTTCGGCAAATTCAGGAGACTTCTCCCAACGTCGCAACGTCTTGACCGAAACGCCCTTCATCTCAGCAAAGGCAGTCTTTGTCTTTGGAAGATTAAGAGAGACTCTCAGCCTTTGAGGCGTAGCAAGCCAAGAAGCGTATTCGTTGCGAATATTATGCTTTGGAGTATTCGCCATTTTCCTAGTTACCCTAGTTAACTAGTTGTGGCGCTTTCAAGAGCGCCACACCAGTTAGATTCTAGTAATCGGTCCAAATAGATGTCAAGCATCCAGTCCAATTTACCTACCACTTGACCTTATCTGCCCAATAAGCGGCTGACATCTTGCCCTTCGCAATGTTCTTTCCATGCCGAGCCTTGAACGAGGCGCGCTTCTTCTTCATTGCAGCAGACTCGCCCTTCTTTGGCTTTCCCGCCGTCTTAGCACCCTGCTCGCCAAAACGGATAGTCTTCACCTTGCTGCCCTGCTTAGCAACGACAACATGAGACTTCTTTGGGTGGCTCGGCGTACGCTTCGGCTTGTTGTAGCCAGAAACCCCGGCGTTCTTCAGGCGAGAATCCTTCTTCTTAGCGGCCACGACGCGCTGCCCATGCATTGTCAACCATGTTCGGATACTTCCTTCCGGCCTTTTTAGCCCGCGACTTTGCCGCAGATTTCTGAGACGAAGTCAGCTTCTTAGACTTCTTCTTGGGATTCTTCTTCTCCCAAATAGGTTTAGCCGCCAAGACGCATCCCCGTCCGCTTCTTCGTGGACTTCTTGGCCGTCTTCTTCTTTGCGGCCTTCTTTGCAGCAGCCTTGCCCGCCTTCGTGTACGGGTACTTCTTACCGTTAACCATTGGCATAATATTTCCTATCAGTAAGCGATGTATGGACCGTAGTAAGGACTGCCAAGAAGACTGCCCTGAGCCCTCATAATATCCTCGAACGGGATAGGATTGCCGATACTAGGCGTACCAGGACGAACCGGCGTAGGCCTTCCAGTCTCAGCAAATCGCTGCCAAGGGTAGAGAGGACGGTCTGTCCAGGTTTCAGGGGAACCAAATGCCGGACGCGGCCCAGGCCATGCTTCGAAATAAGTTCCATCTCTGCCATCCATGCCGTTCAATGGCATTTCGCTCCACTCGGTTCCGGAGCCTCGACCCATCCACGGACCTGGAGGAGTTTCGCCCCAGTACTCGCCCCAATCCGCGTTATAGCGACCGCCCTCCGGAAGAACTCTCATTCCTTCGTACGGAGCAACAATCTCCGAAGAAGTCGGGCCAGCGTAGTAAGAGCGACGCACCGGGCCAGCCGTGTCGTAAACCCCAGGATAGCCGCGAGCAGTCTCGTAGTAGTACCGAGGCGACTCCCAAGGCAGCGTGTAAGCAGGGCGCGTTCCCTGGTCCATCGTCACGCCGCGAGGGGGATTCGGGCTGAAAACAGGCCGGTCAGAAAATCCGCCTCTTTCATTCAGACCTTCAAGCGCCCGCGCCCGAGAAGCCTCGTTCGGCACCGGGGACCCCATAACAAGGTCCTGAAAGGCACGACGGGAGCTCTGGAGCACCCCGGCGATGTCCCCAGACATCAGAAGTCGTCGTAATGCTCCAAACATTATATGTCCTATCGCTGAACCCTCACATATAAGAAAGATTGTGGCCTAAAAAGAAGACAAACTGTGAAATGTCCGGTTCCCGAAATCCTAAAAATTACCTGCCCCATCGTCATGATAACAAACCAACCCCCATCCGGGGGGACCAGGGGGTCTCGTCCAGGCTCCACCCCCAACCCGCGCACCCCACCCCCCGCGCCAGCCCGTGCGCGTACGACGGGAGGCGAACCCCCACGCCGCGGGGGAAACGCTTCCCAGACTGCGGTGGGGGATACGGCCTCCTTCGTCGGCCGTGCCCGGAGCGGTGAGCTAGGGGTTCACCCCGAACCCCGCGGAGAGAGGAGAACGGACCATGAGCGCAACGGTCAAGCAGCACGCGTACATCGCAGCCCTCGACGCCAAGGTCGCGCAGAGCGACTGGGCGTGGCTTACGGCGGACGACGCCGTGTTCGGGCCTGGTACCTACGGGCGTCACCTCCAGCGGCAGTGGGCGAACGGCACGCTCTGCTCGCGCGGAGCTTCGGACCTCATCGGGCTGTACAAGCGTGCGCTTCAGGAGGCCGAGGAGAACGCGTTTCACGACCACATGGGCCGGTCGTGGAATGCCGCTCACTGACAAGCCGTGATGGTAGAAATCACGCCGCAAAGCGCGAATGGCATACTCCGCGGTTCGAGTCCGCGGCGCGCACTGACCTTGCATACGGGCTCCTTCGTCGCCCGTTCCAGGGTCGGTGTCCTAGCCGTCCGGCCGGGGCACAAGACTATGCCGTGGGAA
>Ga0180432_10007403_pt1 | contig 13950 bp, 5 predicted proteins | sample SS_ome_10_FD_132414 | JGI IMG/M metagenome (GOLD analysis project Ga0180432, IMG submission 132414) | Hypersaline lake sediment archaeal communities from the Salton Sea, California, USA - SS_1_MS_2 metaG | ecosystem: Environmental > Aquatic > Non-marine Saline and Alkaline > Hypersaline >...
CCGGACGGAGACAGAAGACTTCATGAAAGCCATCGAGGAATGGCAGGACATGATGTACGAGGTGATTCTGGATTCTCCGGTGAAGATTCTGAATTTCGGTGAGAATATCGACGCGCATATCGACTCGCCCCGATACTTCGAGCGATACCTCGCGCCTTACTACAAGAAGAGGGTCGATCAAGTTCACGCAAAGGGGAAGTTTTGCCACATCCACATGGACGGCTCTCTCAAGCCGCTGCTGCCTATAATAAGGGAACCGGGGTTTGACGGTATCGAAGCCGCCACCCCGCTGCCCCAGGGAGACGTTACGCTCGAAGAATTGAAAGAGGCCCTCGGCGACACTATACTGCTGGACGGCATTCCGGCCATCTTGTTCTTGCCGCGGTACTCGGACGAAGAGCTCGAGGAATTCACCACGAAAGTGCTGGATCTGTTTTCACCCAATCTGATCCTTGGTGCGTCGGACGAAGTCCCCCCGCCCGCCGATATCGAAAAAGTGCGGTTGGTATCGCAACTCGTAGAAAACTTAGGACCATAGGACCATAGGACAATGAGACAATGGGACCATGGGACTATAGGACATACGGACCTGATTGCTGGCAAGGCGTACTTCGGGCCGCTGCAGCAAACACAAGGATAGAGGCCCACTTCGGACCCGGCGCGCTTCGGCGGCTATCTTTTATCCGTGGTATCCTTGTTATCCGTGGTTGGCTTTGCCCTTAAGAAACTATGGGAGTCCGAAATGAAAGCTGACGAGCCGCAAGCGACCGACCAAGAAAAAACCAAAACGAGCGAAATTGCCCTAACGATTGTCTTCGACAACTACCCCGGCGATAAAACCCTCACCACAGGGTGGGGTTTCGGGTGTGTGATCCGAGGATTGGAAAAGACCATACTCTTCGACACCGGCGAGGATGGCCTTATTCTTCTCAACAACATGCAGAAACTCGGAATCAGCCCGGCCGAAATCGACGTGTTGGCCCTCTCCCACGCGCACTACGATCACGCCGGGGGCCTGAGCGAATTCCTCGCCCAAAACAGCGATGTGGCCGTATTCCTGCCCGAGGCCTTCCCCGAAAACATCAAAGACATGGTTCGGAAACCCGGGGCCCGAATCGTGGAAACTACCGACCCACAGCAAATCTGCCGGGGGGCGTACACCAGCGGAGTGCTCCACAATAAAATCGAAGAGCAGGGAATGTACGTCGAAACTGCGGAAGGCATCGTGGTAATTACAGGCTGCGCCCATCCGGGAATCGTCAATATAACCAGGGCTGCAAAACAAAACGCCGACCGTCCCGTGCTCGCAGTCCTCGGAGGATTCCACATGGCCGGAGCCACGCGCAAAGAGACCTCGCGCGTCATTGACGCTCTCAAGGGGCTCGGCGTGCGGAAGGCCGGCCCGTGCCACTGCTCCGGCGACAACACCCGCAAGAACATGAAAGAGGCATTCGGCGCCGATTATATTGAAATCGGACTGGGTTCCCGGATGAAATTCAACAAGCCCGCAACCGCTGAAGAAGAAAACAACTGACGGCGGAAATCGCCGCCGGTATCGACCACCCCGACCGAGACGAGCCGGACCCCGGATTTTCCTCTTCCGACGGCCGAGAAAACTCTTGCGCGCGAGTGCGGCGTATTGTATAATTCTTACCGGCAAAGCTCTTAGAAGATCGGATCCTTCGCTCGATTGGCTTGCCGCGCAAGTTATACAGCAAAAGCCGCACACAACTGCAAGAAAGCTTTTCGGCCTGAGGCGCTTTCGCCTTATCGTCGCTGGAAAGGACACGGCACAATGGCTGCTCCCGCCAAAGATAGATCAAGGCTCGTTGCCGCCACGGCGAACCAGATCCGCCTGATCCAGATCGATTTTGCCGATGAAAGCGCAAAGATCAGGAACGAATACATCGCGGAGGAGGTCGACCGAGCCCTCGCAACGATAATTCCCGAGGAACGCAAGGCCTTTCTCGAAGAGCTCAAAGAACAGTTCCCCGGTTGGGATCAGGCCGCCGAGCCGGCTCCCCGGCCCGCCGAAGGCCCGCCGAAGGAAGATAAACTGCAAGACCCACGTTTCTTGGCCGACCATCTGGCTCAAGTAATCCCATCGCTTCCCGAGCCCGAAAAACAGGCCGTGATCGAAAAGCTGCGCCAAGTTGCGCCCCCGGCCGCGCCCGCAACGGTCGGCAATCTCGGCCAAGTAGCCCAAGAGCTGGGAATTACCGATGACGGACAACTTGACAACACACTGCGCGCATTCATGATGCTGGTCGATTTCGCGAGCACGCTAGACCCAATCATCCGCAACACCTGGCACCAGATAGCCCCCCGCACGAACATCGGGCAGGCCGGCCGGCCCGGCGACCTCAAAGGCACCCTCACGAAGTACTCGAAGCGCGATGAAACCGTCTCGGCCGATCAGGTGAAAAAGAGCATCAAGGGGTTTCAGGACTTCGTCGTCGCCCTCACCTCGGCTATCCCGAGCGCCGGACGCCGGTTCGCCAACCGCCATCTTGCCAAATTCTCTCCCCTTCAGATAATGGCCGCAGCCGATGCCGAGCGCGCCGGCTTCCTTGTCGCGCGCGAAGTGAAATACTGGCGCAAGTACGTCGAATTGTGTGAAGGGCTGGACCAAGACATGATCGAGAAGGAGATCAAGGAAACAATAGCCAATAATGTAAAGGAACTTTTGGCTGTCAGACAGGACCGTAGTTAAAGACGCCACAATCCACTCGCCAAACCGGCGCAAAATGTCGCCGCAATTTGGCCGCCGGGCACGGAGAATCTCTTATGGCCAAATCGGGGCAAGTTCATTGGCACGAGGGGCTCTTCTTGCAGCCTCACCATCTTCAATGGATGCAACGATCGCTTTTCGACCAGTTTGCCGTGGAGCGCCACCTTGCGTGGTCCGTATTCCCCTACGGGCTTGTAGAAGAAAGATTGTCCGACGACGCACTCGAAAACGGGCTGATAGAATACGACCGGCTCGAGGCGGTCATGCCTAGCGGGTTGTACGTTTGTTTTCCCGATAACGCCGATCTCGACCGGCTCAACATCAACGAAGCGCTCAAAGCCGGCACCGAGCCGCTGACGATATACCTGGGCGTGCCGCTGTGGAACGCGCACGGCGCCAACGCCATAGAACCCGCCCCCAACGCCGACTCCCGGGCCAAACGCCTTTTCCGCGTTCACGATGATATAGAAATGCCCGACGAGAACACGGGGCGAAACGAGAAACCCATCTCGGTTCGCAGGATAAACGCCAGGCTGATGCTCGAATCCGAAGACCGTACGGATATGGAAGCCTTGCCGCTGTTGCGGGTCGGCCACGCAGCGGGCGAGGCAGCCGGCTCCGCGCGGCGCGACCGCACCTTCATCCCGCCCTGCCTCCTGCTCAAGGGATCGCCTTTCTTGCTCGAAAAGACCCGCGATCTCGCACACCAGGTAGAGGCAAGCCGGAAAGACCTGATAAAGCAGATCCAGCGCGGCGGATTCAGCGCCGACACAATACGCGGTCAGCAATTCGTGCAGGTGCTCCGGCTCAGAACTCTCAACCGATTCAGCGGCCGGCTCTTGCACCTGGTGCAGGCGCCCGGCTTCGCCACTTTCGATATGTACCTCGAACTCAGAGAGCTTTTGGGCGAACTTGCGGCCCTCTATCCCGACCGCGATCAGCAGTTTGAAGTGGCCAACTACGACCACGATAACCCCGCGATCTCCTTCAATGAATTGATGGGCCACATCCGCTCGCTGCTGCGCGGAGAAGAAGCCGTAACCTGCATGGAGGTGCCCTTCACTATGGACGAAGAACTCGGCGCACTGGTGGCAACGTTGACCGACGAGCACTTCACCCGGCCCAACGAATATTACCTCGGCATTAAGACCAAGATGGACCGCAGGCCCCTGACCGATCTGGTCGAGGATGACAACGAATTCAAGCTCATGCCCAAAAGCCTCGCCAGCTCGCGCGTGCGCGGGGTTAAACTCAGCGAAGACCCCACCCCCCCGCCGGGGCTTCGATCTCAGGCTGGGCTGCATTACTTCCGCCTCCTGCCGAGCGAAAACGAACGCCGATGGGACGACGTGAAGAAAGAAAAGGAAATGGCCATCAAATGGCCGGGAATGGGGGCGTCTGATTTCGTGATTACCCTCTGTATGACAGTGCCTGAGATGGGAGAAGACAAATGACACTCCTTGAACTCTGCGAGCCGCTGTTCTTATACATTTGTTTCCTGGGCCGGTTGAGCCGGGCGGGCCAGAAAGGCACCCTGGAGCTCAGCCAGGTACGGGCAGATATCGAGCAGCGTCTCAAAAACATGAAAACAAAGGCCTCGACCGACGGGCACCTCTCCGAGCAGTACGACAAGATAGAGCTGGTGCTCATCTTCTTCATCGACTTCATGATAAAAGAGAGCAACCTTCCATTTGCAAGGGATTGGGAAGAGCTTGCCTTCGAAAGAAATGAGCTGGCGGGCGACGAGCGTTTTTTCGACTTCCTCGACTCCACCCTCAAAGAGGAAGGCCCGGCCGCGTCCGAAAGGCTGGCAATCTTCTACTCCTGCATGGCCCTCGGCTTCACCGGCGTCGAAAAGCCCGAGTTCATACGCAAGAAAATGCTCCAGTGCTCGGCGCGAATCCGCGACATGATGGATTCCGACGAATGGTCGGTCATCTGCCCCGAAGCCTACGAACACGTGGACACCCGAGATCTTGTCGAGCCGCCCGGCAAGAAGCTGCTCGCAATAGGGATAGCCCTCGTCGGCCTGTGCATCGTTTCTTTCCTCACGAATATTTGCTTGTTCAAATGGGCTTCGGACGAGGTGAACGAAGCTCTCATCAGCATCTTGAATCGCCCGCAAGCCGAACAGGTCGAGCCGGCAGAGGAGGATAACTGATAATGAGAAGCTCGCTCTATATGCTCATGAATTTGCCGACCGCAGCCAAAGCAGGCGGCGGAGTCGCCGGTGGGGGCCTGTTGTTTTTCCTCCTCTATTTCTTCTCGGGCTCGGCCTTTTTCATCATCCTCATCGGAATGGTCGCCGTCGGCCTGCTGCTGGGGATCTATTCCTATATCCTCAAGCGCCGAAAAAAGCGCAAGGCCGCGCCCCTTGAGCGCAATCTCATGGACAATACCGCCGCCGCTTCGCAAGACGTGAGCGAGCCGGCGCAGCGAGCGCTGCTGGACGACCTCCGAAAGAGATTCGAGAAGGGCGTGCAGGTTTTCAGGAGCCTCGGCAAGGACCTCTACAGCACACCCTGGTTCCTCATCATCGGCGAATCAGGCTCCGGAAAAACCGAGGCCATACGCCACTGCAACCTTCCTTTCCCGCCCAACCTCACCGATCCCCTGCAAGGTGCGGGCGGCACAATGAACATGGACTGGTGGTTCACCAAAGACGCCGTCATTGTCGATACGGCCGGCAAGATGCTTTTCGAAGAGGCCAAAACCGGTACCAACGACCGCTGGCGCGAGCTCCTCGCACTTCTGAAAAAATGCCGGCCCAACGAGCCCATAAACGGCCTTTTGCTCGTGCTTCCGGCCGACAACCTCATCAGCGATTCGGCCGAGGAGATCGAACGAAAAGCAGCGAAGTTCGCACAGCAGCTAGACCTCATCCAGCGCACCCTCGACGTGAGGTTCCCCGCTTTCGTCGTAGTTACCAAATGCGACCTGATCAATGGATTCCGTGAATTCTTCTATAACCTCGACGATCCGAAGCTCCAGCACCAGATGCTCGGCTGGTCGAACCCGGCTCAGCTCGACGAGCCATACGATACGACGCAGGTGGCCGAGCACATGAAATCGGTCCTCCACAGGCTCGGACGACGCAGGACCGCGCTCCTGCAGGACGTCGTGCTCAACGACGCCCTCGACGCCCACCGAGACGAAGTGGTGAATCCCCTTTATGCTTTCCCCAAGAGCGTCGAGCTGATAGTGCCCCGCTTGCAGCGGTACATGGAGATGATCTTCGTTTCCAACGAGTGGGCCGCCAAGCCGCTTTTCCTCCGTGGCATATACTTCACCTCATCGATGCAGGAAGGGGCCACGCTGGACGAAGAACTGGCCGACGTGCTCGGCGTACCGCCCGGCTCCCTACCCGAAGGCGGGATATGGAAGCGCGACCGCGCCTACTTCCTTCGAGACCTATTCACCGAAAAAATCTTCCGCGAGAAAAAACTGGTCACCCGCGCCACCAGCGCCAAGAAAGTGCACACGAAGCGCAACGCACTCGTTCTGGGAGCCGGATTTGCAGCAGTTGTCCTCCTTTTCTTTCTAACATGGTTCGGCGCACACTCAATGCAAAAAAGCATCGGGCTCGAGCGCGATCAGTGGGTGGCCGGAGCGTACGAAAAGAACTGGGACAACGGCTGCTGGAAACCCATAGTCGTACGACCCTTCCAGGGTACGACCAACTACGACTACCGCGGCCACGACATCGTCCACTTTCCAAAAAAGCTCGGTGAAAAGGCCGGGGACGCCGGACACTTGAAAGACAGCAAAGGCAACAAGCTCACAATAGAAAGATTCCACCCCGACCTCCTCAACAGAATCCAGAAGGGAAACATACACGTCCCGTGGATATTCAGCTTCGCGACGGTATTCAACCGGGGAATCAACAAGAACCGAGAAGACGGCCAGCGCACGCTCTTCGATGCCGGCGTGCTACGGCCGCTCGTCGACGCAACACGTGATACGATGACTCGCGAAGCGGATGAGTTTGGCCCAGACGCGGATGACACCGATGCGGCGGAGACCGACATCGAAGCCGTGGTGAACGCCCTCGCCCAACTGGTTCGCCTCGAGGCCGACAAACTCAACGGCCTCCCGGAGGATAAGCTCAGAGACCCCCTGCTCGAAGTCGACACCCTTCTCCATTACGCAATAGACGCCGGCAAGGAGGTGCAAGCCGAAATAGAAGAGCCGGATGAAGACAAAGAGCCCGAGGCCGCACAACCGGACACCGAAGCATTTAAAAGCGTGTTGCAGCGCACCTACGCCAGAAAAAGCGCGAGGGGGCATTGGCCGCCGGACCTCCTGAAAGCAGGCTCCGAAGAGGCGCACGAGGCCGTGACAGCCGGCGTCGAGCTCTTCAGGGATTACTGGTCCACTCAGGTCAAAGACAATCAACGACAAGGCGGCGACCTCGCCACGCTCAACAGCCTGGCGGTTTCCCTCGACAAGTTCGGCAATGCCGAAGAACGCTTTCTCAGGGGCGTGGGGGAAAAGCCTCCCACCACTATGATGGAGTTCAAGGCGTGGGACGGCGGGTTCGACAGACTCCAGGCCGCCTTCAGGGAAGTAGAAGCGCTCAACGCCGAGGAGCTCCTCGATGGGAAGTCTCTTCGCGAGGCCGCGGGCACCGTCAAACAGAGCATGTTGGAGGACGTCGACGGCCAATACGATGCGCTTCTCTACAATGAAATCCTCACCCCGCTCGCCGGTCGCTTGTCCGAGGTCATGGAAGAGGACGACCCTCTTCCTGTCGCAGCGCGCGCCGCACTAGAAACCAAACCCAGGCCCGGTGAGCCGGAATACCAAAAGCTGCGCGAAGACATTGCCGGGGCACTCGACGATACCGATTTTGAATTGGCCGCTCAAACTCGCTTCCTGCTTCAGATGGCCCATCAACTGATGACCAACTGGCAAGAACCGCGGGCCGAGCTCGACAAGTTCCTGCAAAATAAGCAGCTCGATAGACTCGACGAGCAGTTTCTGGCAACGGTCCCGGAAGACAGTCTCATGAAGCTTAAACGCGTGGACAAGGACCTCTGGGAGCGTATCAAGATAAGTCCTCGACTCTATAACGCCCGCTATGCGATGTACAGCCTCGCCAATAACCTCCTCGGCAAGGAGGATAAGCTTCCGCGCATAGACGGCATTCGCGGTACCATGACGAAGATCGACGAAGACGTGGAAGCAGCCGGGGTAAAAATCGGCCTCCTCCACGATCTCAACAAGAAGGGATACTTGTTCGTCAAGGCATCGGGTGCCGCTGAAATCATGCGCTCCGCCGCACTGCGGTCACGCAACTACAGGGTATTCTCGAAGTTCCTCATAGACGACCATCCGAAGTCGGCCAAAGACATAGCAACCCTTGTCGCCGGGATAGCCAAGGCCCTGCCTCCTATCCGGCAGCCCAGAATTCGAATGACCGACATGGGCGGGGGCACGTTTGATCTGAAGTATCACCCCGCCGGTTCGGGCAGCGTGCTTAAAGGTTGGGCCGGTCTCGTACAAGAGCTCGGGAAAGATACTATGGAGACGCTCGAACGCGATCGGCTTCGGCGCAGGCAGCAGGACCTCCGCGGCGTGTACGAGGGCTACGAAAAGGCGTATGTCGACTACTGGACCGTGAAGGTCGTTCCCAAGATAGATTCGTTTGATTCGTGGGCGACATTCTTGCAGGTGGTGCAGAGGCAAGAGGCAGACGCGGCCGTCCTCAACGCCGGCCTCGAAAAGCTTGGAAAGCAAATGCTGAGCGCTCTCGATGCCGCCAAGCCGTATCTTCCTCACGGGAGCTTCGAAAAAGAGCGTAGCACTTTCCAAGAAAGCCTCGACAATCTGGAGAACCTGGTCTTCCTCCGCAAGTGCGAGACCATCTGCAACAACTGGCGAGACCTCCCCAACGATGCCTGTAAGGCCCGGACAAAGGCGCTCGGAGACCCGTTGGGCGATTATTGGCTTTCCGAGGCGCTCGATTCCGGCTATGTGGGCACGGTGTGGCGTAACCTCGCACACGAAGGTATTCGTGTGATGGGCAAGAATTACGCACAAGCGGTGACAAACACGGTCAGCATGGTATGCGACAAGTACAACAAGTTCCCTCTCAATAAAAGCGCCCGGGCCGAACTCACCGAGGCGGAGCTGCACAAGGCAAGGCAGCTCGTGGATGAAGTGGGCTACTGCGACCCCGCAAGATTCAAAATCCGCCCGGACGACCCAAGAACGGCCCTGGTAAAGGCCGCCGCCATTGAGTGCCGGGCCATCACAAAACTCAAGGCGGTGCTCGACGCACTCCCTCCAGAGGGGAAAAGCTTCAAATGCCGACTATCGATCACGGATGCTTCAGAGATCGCCACCCAATGGCGGGTCATGGAGGTCTGTCAAGATGGCAAGCGTGTGGGCGGGCGGCTCTTTCTCCCCGGCAAGGGGGAGTCGCGCGACGTCAAATACCCGGCCGACCTCGTTATCAAGCTCTTCAGGCACCCTACGGATAAGGAACCCGATCAGCAAAAAAGCTTCAAGGGAACATGGGCCCCGATCCGCCTGATCTTCAACGCAGATCGCATGCAAAACGGCAAACAATGGAAGCTCAGCTTACCGTGGACAGATAACAAGGGCAACGTTCGTCGCAGCCAGCTCCATCTCGAGTTCGAAAAGGCGTTTCCCGGGAGCGACGACTGGCCCGCCTGCCCATGATGATTGAAAACAGCCGCGGAGAGGCATAGTGGCGCCGCTTTTTCATCGTTTCCTAAAAAAACGAGACACCAAAGACGACCAAGCCCCGGCCGTGCGCGTGTTTTTCTGCTCCTTCGGGAAGCACCCTGGCTGGACCGACCACATGGATGACCTCGGCCTGGAGACCAACCTTCTCGTCGTCGTCAAGCGCCTGCTCTACACCGAGGGGATCGGCGGCAATATCGACTCGGGCAGATGGGAGGACCTCGAAGAGCCGCAGCGGCTGGACGCCTTCAAGCACGTGTTCGTATGGCGCTTGGGCCAGGATGTCGTTGTCGGCCGGATGTGGTCGTCCAGCGATGCGAAAGGCCGCAAGCGCTACCCTATGGTCGTCTGCGCACATTGCACCGGCCTGCCGATGGGGTGGATCGTAGAAAGCGTTCTTCCCCAGCTCGAGAAAGCCGAGGCCCGATGCACCGCCACGGCATCCGCCGACGATGTTAAATCCATTCTTGCCTCGGCGCGCGCCGAGGTCCGTCGCCTTGCCCAGGATCTCACGCCAAGTAATACCGGCCCGGCCATCTCGGCACGCAAGCTTGCCGGTCTGGCACAATGCCCCGAAATGGGCCCCGATCACCAGGGGGTCCTCCGCGTTCTTTACGAAATCGGACAGACAACGGCCCCATATCGCGAGGGCGGGGCCGGCTCGGCCAAGGGGGCTACTATCCCGCCGGCGCACCTCCGCGCACCCGCATGCGCGGCCGACCCCGCCGAAACCGCCCTCCTCTGGATGAGCTTCATGCTGACCCAGGTCGACAGGTCGGCTCCGGTCCTCCTGCTGATGCCGCTCGGCGAGCAGTGGCTGGACATCATCGTAGGGGAGCCGACGGCCGACCAGTTCTATTGCATTCGGGCATCCCAAAAGGCGATCCCCCTCACGACTGATGTGCCATATCAGATCGGAGAAGACTTCGCACGCCGCGCGCAACAGTTCATCGATGGGCTTGCCCAGGGCGAAATCGGCCCCATGGCCCCCGCAGAACAGCAAGCCGAACCGCCAAAGCGCGTTTCTCTCAAGAAAGCCACCGCCGAGCAGCCGGGCACGATAAGCGCGCGCCCCGCCCGGAAGTTCAGGCCGCCCGTTCGGCTCCTCGTACTACTGGGCGCCGTGCTCGTTCTTGTCGCTTTAACAATGGGCCTGATCCTTGCGCTCAGGCCCGCCGATACGGAAAATGATTTCGAGGACGATTCGGCCTACCAGAATATGGGCCCCGAAGCGGGCGAGTTCGACGCACAAGCCTGGCAGAAGCTGTGCAATGCCTACTATGAATGGTTCGGAGGCTTCATCAACGAGATGAACAAAGGCCGGCGCAAGAGATGGAGCACCATCCCCCACCTCAAAACGATAGTGGAAGCCATCGAGCGCAAGAAAGTGGAATTCGATCCTCGAAAGATCGTAGGCGCACCGGGCAGAAGCATTCAGGATCTCAGGGACACCCCCCCGGAAGAGGCCAGAACGCCGAAAGCAGCCAAGAGAATCAGGCGCGCCGCCGGCGTTATCGAGAGGGTCGAGGCCCTCCTCGCACAATGGCCGCTTCGCGTGGAAACGGCGAAGTTGTCCGAAGATCAGCACGTCGGCCCCGTCCTGTCCCAGAACTTGAAGTCCTTGCTCGCCAAGATCGGCCCCACCAGCCGGCTTGCCCCGGCCATCGACGCGACGCTTGATAGCCAAGACATTCTAAACGCCATTGTAGCTGACCTACGCGAGATACAAAGCTATGATCTGGCAGACGAAACAATACGCGCGAAGATCGCCCTGTTCTCAAGAAAAGAAACGCGCAAGGCAGAGGACCTCAAAACGCTCCGCGCGAGGCTCAAGGATATCAGGAGGCCGGCGGGGCGGATCGTTGGGCATGCCGAAGAACTTCAGGTTCGTCAAAAGGCTATCGAGAAGGCCGGTGCGGCAGCCCTCGGCAAGTTTCGAGACTGCCTCGACGCCCGTATAAATGAGGCCGACGATCTGGAGTCGCTGCTTGCGCTGGCCGGGGCCGCCAAACAGCAGGCTGCCGGGATCGCTTCGTCGGCTGAGGCCGTCGCCAAGCTGATCGCCGACGACGGCGTGATAATGGCAAAAGCGAAAGAACTCCTCGACAACGACGTCCGTCGCGCCCGCGACCTGAAACAACTGCTTCAGAAGTTCGAGCTCGCAAAGTCGGCCGCCACGGAACTCCGCCCCATTGCGAAAGAAGTCAAAGTTCATGAAGGGGCCGTGGGGCAGGCGGGTCGGGTGATCGCCGCCAAGTTCAAAGAATGCTTCGCGGCCGAAATGGACAACGCCGCCGATCTGAAGTCTCTCACGGCATGCGCAAAAAACGCGGCCCGCTCCGCCGCCGAGATAGCCGCGTTTGCCCAAACCACGCAGAAGCTGCTCGCCGGTGGCGGCATTGCCGTCGACAAGATCAGGGGGTTCGTTGATACCGAGGCGGCTGCCGCCCGCGACCTGCACGGCCTCAATCGCGTTCTCGGCGGCACGAAAAACGGCATCAAAGATGCCTCGGCCCTCGCCAAGTTGGTCGCGGCTCGCGCGAAAGAGATCGACGGCTCCGCAGGCGGCAGCAAGCTCCTCGCCGCATTTCCGGGTTACGTCGAAGCCGAGCTTGGCGAGGCCAAAGACCTCGCGCGGCTGCTCAAGGCACTTCGCGCCGTCGACAAGACCGCGGCCGACCTCGTGGCGTTTCTCAAGAACGATTGGCGCTCGGACAAAAAATTTGCCCGCGAGCTTTTCATCGCCGATGAGCAAGACCCGCCCCGGCCCCCGGCGAAGCAAACCTTCGAGGCGTGGCTAAAAACGGCCAAAGGCTATTACCGTCTGCCGGAAGACCCCCGCCACGCCTGGATAAAGGCCGAAAAAGGTCTTGCCGCGATCATCGACAAGTACAGGGCCCTGCCGGACCAGAGGCCGGGCCTCCTCAAAGACTTCGACGCCCGCCTGGCGGCAATCACGAAGCGAATCGATCCGGTGCGAGATCCCGCCAAAACGCCCGACATCGAAAAGAATAGGGATCTCATCTTCGGCGGCGAAAGAAAGGGCCTGTCGCGAGCAATCGCCAAGCTGAGAGCAGAAAGCGAAAAAGTGACCGTGCCCGCCGCTAAACTGGTAGCGAAGCTGCTGGAAGACCTGAAAAGCGGCAAGGGCGTTGCCGAGGCATTCAGGAAAAACCTGTGGCCCAAGGTATACGAAGGCGCCCGCCGCGACCTCAATGCCGACAAGATCAGATACTGGCGCCTGGAGAAGCTGATCCCCGAGCTCCGGGCGCAGTTGATAGCTCTGGACAAGGCATTCCAACCTCCCCGGACCGCGGAACTGAAAGCTCTTGCTAAGACCAAACGCGATGAGGCACTGCGCCGGACGGTAGAGGCAATACCGTGGGGGAAGGTCGATGGTCTTCAGGAGGTATACCCCGATCTCAGGAATAAGGATTTCGTGAGAAAAAGAAACACGGAACTCGAGGGCCTCCGACAGTGGGGCGTAGCCCTCGCGGCCCTGTTCGCCGATTCTCGGACAATCCGCGACCGGCTCAACGAATCATGGCACGAGAAGAATCTGCTCGATCACAAGCCCCATGCCAAGGTCCTGAGCATGCGCGAGCTCCACGCCGGACTTAAGCAGAGCCCCATCTTCCGGGAACCGGGGGTTGCGACGGTCCTTGAGCCGGTCACCAGCCGCATTGAGAGGCTGCTGAACATCGAACGATTGGCCACAAAAGACAAGAAGCAACTGATCGAGTTTGCACAGAGTGATCAGACGGATGCCGTCGGCGCAGCATGGCGCAAGCTGGGAAAGGTCCGGAATTGGCCCACCGGGTTAAACGAACTGCGGCAGGAAGCCGGCATCCGCAAGAAGCTGGCGCAAGCGAAATTCCCGCGCGCCGAACTGGCTGCACAGGGCCCACCTCGCTGGGACAATTGCCTGCGATCTCTCACCGACTGCGCCATGATTGAAGAGGCCCTTAAGCTGAGGGCTGAGTTTGGCGTCTCTGCCGAGAACGTCGGGCCGACCGCCCGATACAATATCTTGCTGTGGGATTTCGTCCAAAGGCTCCGCGGGTTCCAACAGGATCTCGAGAAAGCCGGCGGGCCGAAAAACCAGGAGGCCCTGCTCAAGAAATTCATGCCCCAGATCAGCCGCTTTGAGAAAGCCATCGCCCGCCTGCCGGACAAAATCCGCGGCAAGGAGCCTGTCGGCCGGTTCATGCACTCCCTCGCCGAACTGAAGAAGGGCGGCGGCGAAGACGTCACGGCCGTTAAGGCCGGCCCGGAAACCGCCGGCTGGCATCGAGCACAAGACAGCACCCGGCAGGTCATGAAATATCGGTGGCCGAAGGATAAACCGGTCCACAGCCTCGAATTCGTGCGCATCGAGCCCCAGCGCCCGGCCGGTAGGCCCTTTTATCTCTGCACGACCGAGGTGACGGCGGGGCTCTTTATCGAAATTGCCAAGCGGAACAAAGGAATCGGGAAGCTCTTGTGGAAACCGAGGTGGCGGGGCGACA
>Ga0180432_10007404_pt1 | contig 13950 bp, 14 predicted proteins | sample SS_ome_10_FD_132414 | JGI IMG/M metagenome (GOLD analysis project Ga0180432, IMG submission 132414) | Hypersaline lake sediment archaeal communities from the Salton Sea, California, USA - SS_1_MS_2 metaG | ecosystem: Environmental > Aquatic > Non-marine Saline and Alkaline > Hypersaline >...
ACACGCGAAGAAAGTCAAGAAAGGAAGCAGCCGCCGGGAATCGAACTGGACGACCGGTTGGCGCGCAAGCTTTCGGTTGGCGCGGTGCAGCCGTCGGATGGGGAGGCTTTTGGCAATCGCCCCAGCGACGGTCCGCCGTTTCGCTTTCTCCACGATGCCGAATGCGAAAAGCTTTCGCGGGTTTTGTCGGCCGAACGGCCGCAGACCATTTCCTTGGTGCTCTCTCACCTGCCGCCCGAACAGGCCGGCCGCGTCTTGGCCCGCTTCGCACCCGAACTGCAAACCGAAGTGGTTCGCCGGCTGGTCACGCTGGAGGAGACCGATCCGGCCATCCTTCGTGAGGTGGAACAGGCGTTGGAGTCCCGTTTTTCGGAGCACGTCCGTATGCAGCGACGGCGCGTGGCCGGATTGTCGGCCGTGGCGGGCATGCTGGAAGCGACGGAGCAGTCCGTCGGCATGCAAATTCTCGACAACCTGGGTCGGCACGATCAACAATTGGCCGAGAAACTCGGCCCCCCGCAACTCGAATTCGACGACCTGGCGTCGGCCGACGGCCCCACCTGGATGGCAATCCTCGATGCGGCCGATTCCGAGGTGATGACCCTGGCACTGGTGGGCGCGCCGCCCGAATTGGTCCGGCGGATTCTCAGACAATTGCCCGAATACCAATCGCAGGCCCTCCGCCACCGGCTGGACCATCTGCAACCTACACGGCTGAGCGACATGGAGGAAGCCCGTCAAGAAATCGCCGACCTGGCACGACGCCTGGTCATCTCCGGACGTATTAAGTTGCCTCGCAGCTCGTACCCACTGCCCACGGCCGCCGCGGCATGATCCTGTTGCCGGGGGACCGGCCCGCACGCAAAGAGCAAAAACCGTAACAAACCGCCACTTGCCAATGTCATCGATCATCAAGGCCACCGACCGCAACGCAGCAATCCACCCGGTGGCGTTCAACTTCAACGATATGGCCGAACAGGCCGACCAGTATTTGGGCAACGTTCGCACCCAGGCCGCCGAGATCGTGGCCCAAGCCCGACAGAAGGCCGAAGCGATCCGAAAACAAGCGGAAGCCGAGGGCCACAAGGCGGGTCAGCAGGCGGTGGAGCAGATTGTGCGAAAGCAATTGGCCACCGTGCTGCCGGCATTGCGGCAGGTGGTCGAAGACATCCAGCGCGCCAAACAAGCCTGGCTGACGCAATGGGAAAAAGGTGCCGTACACGTGGCAGCCGCCATTGCCGGTCGGCTCCTGCGCAAGAAACTCCACAACGTGCCCGACATCACGCTTACCCTCGTCCGCGAAGCCCTGGAACTGGCCGCCGGCAGCTCCCAGTTGCGGATTCATTTGCATCCGGACGACCACAAGGCCCTGGAGCAAGACGCCGACATGTTGGCCGGGGAGCTGACCGGTTTGGCCTCTGCGGAGTGGATTGCCGACCCGGAAGTCACGCGGGGTAGCTGCCGTGTAGAAACCCAGTTCGGCATCATAGATCAGCAGTTCGAATCGCAACTGGCCCGAATTGAGGAAGAACTGACATAGTCCGGATTATTCATAAGAGTAGTTGACAGAGTGCCAGGGGCGGCTTGTCCGCCCCTGAAACGCGGAATCTCCCACGGTAAGGGCGAACAAGCCGCCCATGCCATCCCATGCGAACAATCGAGGATAGTCGCCCTGCCGCACCATGAAACGCTTTATCGACCAACTCGATGCCATCATGCCGACCGCACTGATCGGGAGTGTGGAGCGGACGGTCGGCACCACCGCGTCTGTGGCCGGCTTCCCGGCACCGGTGGGCGCGTTGGCGAGAATTGAGCGGCAGACCGGAACACCGCTGGAAGCCGAGGTGATCGGATTCCGCGACGACCTGACCGTGCTGTATCCCTTCGGCGACCTGGCCGGTGTCCGCCGGGGCAACCGGGTCCGCCTGGTCCGGACCACGCGGTGGCTGCGCGTTGGCGACGAGCTGTTGGGTCGGGTAATCGATGCCCAGGGCAACGCCGTGGACGGAAACCCCCAGCCGGCACTTGCCGACCGAACTTGCTTCCAGCGCCACCCACCCCACCCTTGTCGGCGGCCCAGAATCGACCAGCCGTTGACAACCGGTATCCGTGCCATCGACGGACTGCTGACGTGCGGGATGGGCCAACGGATGGGCATTCTCTCGGGTTCCGGCGTCGGCAAGAGCGTGCTCTTGGGAATGATGGCCCAATATACCACCGCCGACGTGATCGTCATTGCCCTGATTGGAGAGCGGGGGCGCGAAGTGAACGAGTTTCTCCAACGCGATCTCGGTCCGGAGGGACTGGCCAAGAGCGTGGTCGTGGTGGCTACCAGCAACGAGCCGGCGGTGGTTCGCGTGCACGCCGCGTCGACGGCTACGGCCATCGCGGAGTACTTCCGTGATCAGGGCAAGAACGTGTTGTTGCTCATGGACTCGCTCACCCGCTTCGCGCTGGCACAGCGGGAAATCGGTCTGGCCGCCGGCGAACCCCCCACCACCCGCGGATATCCACCTTCGGTCTTCGCCCTGATGCCCAAACTGGTCGAGCGGGCCGGCCGCAGTCCGCGGGGAAGTATCACTGCCTTCTACAGCGTGCTGGTCGAGGCCGATGACCCCAACGAGCCGATCAGCGATGCGGTGCGCGGCCTACTGGACGGCCACATCTGGCTGTCGCGCCAGTTGGCTTCGCGCGGGCACTATCCGGCGGTTGACGTACTGGAAAGCCTCAGCCGGCTGATGCCCGACGTGACCACCAACGATCACCGCCAGGCCGCCTTCCTGCTCCGCGAGCTGCTGGCGGCATACCGCGACCATGAAGACTTGATCTCGATCGGTGCCTACCGCCGTGGCAGCAACCCGACCGTCGATTCGGCCATCGGAATGCGGGAGGCCGTCAACCGCTATCTGCGACAGCCCATCGGTGAACCGTAAACACTGAGTCAGGCACATGAGGGCCTGATCGAGCTCGAACAACAAGCCGGGCAATTGGCCACCCGGCAACGTAATCATTCGTCCACACAACTTGCCGCCCCCGGTGCCTGACCGAGAAACTTTTCCACGAAGCGATGCCGAAGTTCAAATTCCGACTAGCCACGCTGTTGCGACTTCGCGAAGCCACCCGCGACCAGCGGCGTACGCACCTCGCCCAGGCATACCAGGCGGATGAGATCCTCCGGCAACAACAAGAGCAGCTCAAGCAGACCCTGGCGAAGTTGAGCGCCGGGGGCCGCGACATGTCCGGGCCGGGCGAAATCGACATTGATCGCCTACTCGAGGCCCAACGGTTCGAGTTGGTCCTCAGAACCCGTCAACAGCAGATCCGGACTCAGCGCGACGCCGTGGCGGGCGAAATCAACCAGCGACAGGAGGCGCTGGTCCACGCTAATCGCCGGGTCCGCGTACTGGAAAAACTCCGAGAAAAACAACTCCGCCGATACCGCGAAGAAGAGAACCGGCGGGAAATCAAACAGTTGGATGAAGTAGCCGGGCAACGTGTCCGGGCGGAGGACGTCCGATGATCACACGTCTGCTGCACACCGCGGGAAGCCTGTTCGTTTACTTCTGCGTCGCCACGCTGATCGCCCAGGTTGTGCTCCTGGCTTACATCCAGCACGCGTGGCAGTTGAATCGCGACAAAACCGTCCAGGTGCTCGCCATCGCCCAGGGCATCGACCTGTTCGAGATCAAACGTGAAAGCGAACGCGACAGCCGGGAACCTTCTCCAGAGCAGGTTTCGTACAACCAGATAATGGAAGCCAGGGCGATCAAGGTCCGCCACTTGGAACTACGCGAACAGGCGTTGGCCAATGCGCTCGACCAACTCCAGTCACAGCGGCAGCAACTGGCCCACGACACGAAAAAGTACGAACAACTAAAAAAGACCTTCGACGAAGAGCTGCTGGCGATGAAAGAGGGAGCCGCGCACGAGGGCGAGGAGGAAGTCCGGGCGACATTGGAAAAGATCAAGCCACAGCAGGCCAAGGAACTGTTGCTTACCATGCTCGGAAACGACGAGACCGATACGGTGGTGGCCTTGTTGTCAGGCATGTCGGTGGATAAGCGGGCCAAGATCGTCGGCCAGTTCAAGACTCCCGACGAAAACAAAAAAGTTAACGAGATTCTTCGCCTGATTCGTGAGGGTACTCCCAAGTCCGACCTTGTCAAGAAAACGCAAGAGCAACTGCAACTACCCCAGTCAACCGGCTCGTAGGAACTCACACCATGCAACGACTCAACACAGAGAACGTTAACGGCTTCCAGCCGATCGAACCGGCATTCGCAGCCGGCGGTGGCCTGCCGGAGGTCGATCGGACCGAAACGAGAGCGTTCGACGAGCTTCTGAAGCAGGCCGGTCGCGCGACGATACATCCCGATACTGCCGCCCTGCGTGGAACCGACACCGATCCACCCCCTAACCCCGACGACAAACGCCACGCCCACCCACCTTCTGCCCGCGACGACAAACGTCCCGCCGACACGCGCCCTGCCTCCGTCGACAAACGGCCTGCCGAAACGCCCGAGCACGGAAAGGTCGAACCGGAAGCGGACACCAAACCGCAAGCCCACGATGCCGCGGGAGACGGAGACAATCCAATCGAAGTGGACGAAAACACACCGGGTGGTCCCAGTGACGATTCCACCGACGACGCTACCCGGACCGGGGATGGCGAAGAAAGTGTCACTCAAGCGTCAACCGCATCCGACGTGTCGAACGTCAACCCGGCCATTGAGAACATCGACGTCGCAAACGCCAGCGAGTCTTCGGAAGATGGCAATTCAACGCCGCAGGAAAACGAAAACCAACAAGCGGTAACCGAAAACGAACAGCCGAAACAAACGTTTCTACAGGGGGAAGCCGCACCCGACGAACCGATACCGCAGGAACAGCCACCAGATAGGGGCGGGCCGGGCGAGATTACGGCGGCCGATCAGACTACCGAGGAATCCGCAGCAGCGGCCGGTTCTCAAGCTGACGGTTCGGACGGCGCGATGCTCAAACCGGCCGATTCCAACGAAAACGGCCAACAGAAGCAACCCGGCGACGGCGATGAAAACGGCCGTACCGAGACGTCCGATTTGGCCGCCTGGCAGCACAATCCGGCCTCCGGGAAGCCGCAAATCTCAGGTAGCGATACTTCCCGGCACGAGAAGCGGCGGATCGGACAGAGCCATCCAGTCTCCGAGCTCGAGTCCACCCAGGCCGAGGGAGCAGTGGAAAAGGATACACCGGCCGCCGCCATGATCCAAGATGCCAAGGTCGATGTCCCGGCAATCGTTTCATCTCCTGACGATGTTACAACCAAAGGTCAAGGCGATGCAGGGGATGGCGTGCCCAAGCTGGCTCCGGACGGGGCTACCCCGGGTGATGTCGCCACGTCGACGCGAGGCTCTCTCAACGCGAATTCACGTGCGACCGGAGCCGCCGGAAGTCAGGGGGAACCGGTCGCGGATCAGGTGGATCAGGCGCGGTTTGTTCAGCGTGTGACTAGGGCCTTTGAGGCAGTTGGTAACCGCGCCGGCAGTGTCCGCATGCGTTTGCATCCACCGGAACTTGGCTCCCTCCGGCTGGAGATCACGATTCGCAATGGTGCCGTACAGGCCCGGCTGGAGACCGAGACGTCTTCCGCTCGTAACTTGCTCTTGGACAACCTGCCCGCCCTGCGCGACCGCCTCGCCCAACAGAACATCAAAGTGGAGCGGTTCGACGTGGACCTGACCGACCGCCCCCTCGGCGGCTCACCGCAAGGTCCAGACGATCACCCTCAGTCGCAAGCTCGGTGGGAGAACGTCGAGCCACGGGCTGCCCCCCAGCCGGATACCGAGGCAGAAAGCCCTCGGGAGTCTATCACAATCACAAGGCCCGGCCACGAAGGCCAATTGAATATTGTCATTTGAAAGTATGTCTTAATTCAGCAGGCAGTAATCTCTCCTTCTAACTGGAGAAGTAGGAACCACATTTACCGCAGACGCGGGTAAACGAAAGGATACCGAACGTCATGGAATCGTCTTCAGCCTCGGGCGTGCTCGGCGCGCAGGGCCAGCAGAACCCCACCGGCCACGACGCCTTCGGCGACGTCGACCTAGGTGACTTCATCACGCTGCTGGTTACCGAACTCCAAAACCAGGATCCGCTCGACCCCATGAATAACCATGAGATCCTTGAACAAATCAGCCAGATTCGAGAGATCGAATCCAATCAGCGGCTGACCAGCACACTCGCATCGGTTCAGTTGGGGCAGAGTTTTTCCACGGCCTGCAGCATGCTCGGCCGAACAATCCAGGCATTGGCCGCAGACGGTAATACGGTGACTGGAAGCGTCGATCGCGTGTCCATCGAGGACGGTACGGCGAAGCTTCACCTCGGTGAGCACGTGGTAGATCTTACGAACGTTTCCGAGATCTTGAATGAACCAGAAACCAACCTTAACAGGGAGGGGGAATGAATCATGGGTCTGGCATCCGCACTTAACACGGCATTGACCGGCCTGACTGCGGCCGAAACCACAATCGACGTGGTGGGCAACAACCTGGCCAACTCGAACACGGTGGGGTTCAAAGCGTCCGAAGCTACCTTTGCCACGCAGTTTCTGCAAACGCAGAGTCTCGGTTCCTCCGCCACCGAGGAGGGCGGCAGCGCCGGCACAAACCCCCGTCAGATCGGCCTGGGTACGACGGTTGCCGAGATCCGGCCGGTCTTCAACCAGGGTACAATTGAAATCAGCTCCAACCCCACAGACCTGGCAATCCAGGGCGACGGGTTCTTCATCGTCGAAGGTGCCAACGGCGAACAACTCTACACCCGCAACGGTATCTTCAAGATGAACTCCGAAAGCCAGCTCATCACGATTACCGGCCATCGCTTGCTGGGCTACACCGTCGACGAACAGTTCGATATCCAGGTCGGCACGCTCTCGCCGCTGGAGATCCGCCTGGGTGCCGAAGAAGTCGCCAAGGCCACCGAGCACGTCTACCTGGAGGGCACCCTGTCGCCCAACGGCGACGTGGCCACCGCGGCCGAAATCCTCCAGACAGGCAGCTTGGGCGACGCCGCCTACAAGGCGGCGGATGGCAGCGGAGTGACGTTTGCCAGCGACGTAGCAGCCGGCACAGCCGTGGCCACGTCCGGTGTCGGTGGTGGTAGCATGGCCGAGGGTGACTACCATTACAAGATCGTGTTCTACAACGACAATATCGATAGCACGGTCGACAGCGAAGGCGTCCCGTCGACTGCAATCGACGCCACCGTCGGCGCCGGTGAAGATCAAGTCGTCCTCAGCGGCCTGCCCGCCGACGCCAGCGGAATCTACACCCACCACCGCATCTACCGAACCACGATCGCCGATCCGAATACCTACTACCTTGTCGGCCAGCAAGCCTTCGGCGCCGGCGACTTCACCGACACCCGGTCCGACGCCGATATCGTGGCCGACGGCAACCAGCTCAATGAAGCCCTACTCGACTTCAACTACGGGTACTACATCACCTTCGTCGATGATGCCGGCATCGAGAGCCGACCTACGGAACTGCTAAGCTACGAGGTGGTCGACGGCCGTGTTCAAATTTCGGACCTGCCGGTACCGGCCGCGGGTGATCATCCGACGGACGGGTGGGTCAAACGACGAATCTACCGTAACCTCTCCACCAGTGCCAATAGCTACCACCTTGTGACTGAAATCAACGACGCGACTACCGTGGGCCTGACCTACACCGACGGGGCCAGCGATGCATCCATCGAAGGTAATCCCGCGATCGACCTCGACGGGCCGAAAATCGGAACCGGTACCTTGCTGACCAACGTCCTTTCCCGAGACGGGTCGAGCTACGAAAGCACCTTTGAAGAAGGGACGCTGGAGTTTTCCGGCAAGAAGGGCGGGCGGTCGTTGAGCAGTAAGGAGTTTGAGATCACCGACACCTCCACGGTACTCGATTTGATCGATTTCATGGTTGCTGCGTTGGGTATCCAGGAATCCCCTGGTCCCGATACGCTCAACCCGATCCCACCCTCTACTACACTCAGTGGGGTCGATGTCGAGCCGGGAGGATACGTGACCAGTGACGGCCAAATCCGTTTGGTGGCAAACAACGGTACGGGCAATGCCATTGACATCGGCCTCTCGGCACTGCAATTGACCACCGCCGACGGCCAGCAAAGCGTGAACATACCGTTTTCTTCTTTACAGTCGGCCGTAGGGGAAGGCGCGGTGGCCGACTTCATCGCTTATGATTCCCTGGGAATCCCGATTTCGGTTCGCCTGACCGCCGTGTTGGAAAGCCGCACCGGCTCGTCAACGACTTACCGCTGGTTTGCCGACAGCCCCGATAACACTCCCACAACCGGTGTGGACATCGCCGTCGGCACGGGGCTGATCACGTTTGATGGGGAAGGCAACTTCAGTGCGGCCACCGAAAGCACCGTTTCCATCGACCGAACCGACGTTGCCTCGGATTCCCCCATGGAATTCACGCTCGACTTCTCCCAACTATCCGGACTGGCCGCCGATAAAAGCACCATGGCCATCGTCCGCCAGGACGGTTCCAGCCCGGGTGTGCTGACAAGCTTCATCGTGGGCGAAGACGGCTTGATCCGCGGTGTCTTCAGCAACGGCATTACCCGTGACCTGGGACAGATCCGGCTTGCCCGTTTCAGCAATGCAGCCGGCCTGGAACAACGAGGACAGAACATGTTCGCCCGCGGAGTCAATTCCGGCGAACCGGTCGACGGCGACCCCGGGGAACAAGGTATCGGCACGATCATCGCCGGGGCCGTGGAACTCTCCAACACGGATGTCGGCAGTAACCTGGTCGACCTGATCCTGGCCTCGACCATGTATCGAGGAAACACCCGCGTGATTAGCATAGCCCAGGAAATGCTCGACGAACTGCTCCTGCTGCGTCGTTGATCACCATGGGAGAACGAACCGATGATCAAGCTGACACGTCTGGATGGCGAGGTGTTTATCCTCAACGCCGACCTGATCGAGTACGTGGAGGCTCGACCGGACACGTTTGTTACTCTGACAACCGGCGATCGAGTGGTCGTACTTGAAACGATGGACGAAGTGCTGAAGCGCGCAGTGGCGTATCAGCAAACCAAGTACCTGATTCCACCGCCGGCCGCCCCTGGGCGACAGACCGATCTGGTCAGGGTCAGGACCGAGGAAACGTAGACGATGGATATAGCCAGCGTCGTCGGCCTTATGATGGGAATCTCGGTGTTGGTGATCTCGATTGCCATTTCACCGGGATCACCGTTCGGGGCGTTTGTCAACTATCCCTCGTTGATGGTCGTCGTAGGCGGCGCGATCGCGGCCGTGCTGATATCGTTTCCTTTGAAAGTCTTTTTGAACACTGCTCGAGTTGCGAAAAACGCCCTGGTTAACAGCCAGGAGAGTATCCCCGATCTGATCAATCAACTCGTTTCCCTGGCGGAAACAGCCCGTCGCGACGGGCTGTTGGCCCTGGAAGGCCGGCTCGACGAAATCAACAACCCCTTCATCGTGTTGGGAATCCAAATGGCCGTCGACGGAACACGGCCGGAAATCATCGAAAACATCATGCGGACCGAAATGGACGCCGTGGCCACGCGACATCGAAACGGCAAGAACGTATTCGAGCAGATGGGCCGTTTCGCCCCGGCGTTCGGCATGATCGGGACCTTGATGGGCCTGATCATGATGCTACGTAGCATGGACGACCCGGCGGCAATCGGGCCCGGTATGGCCGTGGCCCTGATCACCACCCTTTACGGCGCCATCGTGGCCAACGTGCTTTGCCTGCCCATCGCCGAAAAGTTGGGGTTCATTAGTCGTCATGAATTGCTGTCCATGGAAATCATCGTCCGGGGGATCATGGGGATCCAATCGGGTGACAATCCTCGTGTTATCGAGCAGAAACTAAGTACGTTTGTCCCGCCAAGTATGAGGACAGGATTCCAGGAGGCGGCGTGAGCGGATGGCGTTTGTAGAAGAAGAGGACCAGGCGGGCATCCCCGAATGGGTCGTCACGTTCGGCGACATGATGTCGCTGCTTCTGACGTTCTTCATCATGTTGGTCTCAATGAGCGAGATTAAAGAGCAACAACGCTTTCAGGCCCTGATGGAATCGATGCGCAAATCGTTTGGATACCATGCCGCGACGATTTCCACCTTGCCCGGCAACTTCAAACCACACAACTCGGCCTTCGCGAATCTGGCTAGTCTGGGTCGAGCCCGCCGAGCTAACACCATGCGCGGGGGTGACAAGGTCCGGGCCCCAGTGGGCGACTACCCGCGGGTACAGGCGTTGCGCCCCGCCGAACACCAAACCATCGGCGGTGTCATTTCCTTCAAGGAAGGCTCCGCAGAACTCGACGAGGAACAAAAACAAATCCTTCTGGCCACCGTCCGGGAAATCGGTGGAAAACCTCAGAAAATCGAAATACGCGGCCATACATCCACCCGCCCACTCCCCCCCGACTCCCCCTATAAGAGCCACTGGGACCTGGCCTACGCCCGGTGCGTCAATACCATGGATTTCCTGGTCAAATTCGGTATCAATCCCAAGCGGATCCGAATTAGCGTGGCGGGCGAGAACGAACCGAGACATATCAAAAACGACCCCCTGTTGCTGAAAAAGAACCCGCGAGTAGAGGTATTCATGCTGGACGAACTGACCGGGGATTTCGAGGGCACCCCAAATGAAAAATTGCAGCGAGTCTCCACCCGTGACGCCCCCTGAACTGGGCTATAGTTGTGTTGTGGGCACACAAACACCGGGCGCACAACGATAGAACAGGAAGCCACCCCAAACGCTTGAACACAGATGACGCCAAGAAAAAATGCCTGAGCAGACATCAATCCCCACCGACCCGCAAACGCCCTCGGAACCGGACCAACCGGAGGTCGCGACCTCGTCGGTTCTGGGCAAGATGAAGGTGTTGTTGTTTTTGGTTGGCGTGGTCACGATCGAGTGCTTGATCGCGTACTTATACCTCCCGTCTCGGTCGGAAACGGCCGCCATGGCTAATGCCGCACTCGGGGTCGAATCCCAGTCGCAATTGGTCCAACGTGAAGAGAAACCGAACGAGGAGGAACTGGTAGATCAGTTGGAGGTCGATCTGGGAGAATTCAGCGTCACCGCATTTCAGCCGATTTCGAATACGGCATTACGGATCGACTTCCATCTCTATGGAACTGTGGCCGCCGAAGACTACGACGAGTTCATGGATTTGAAGGAGGAAAACGAGCATCGGTTTCGAGAGCAAGTCATCATGACGATCCGCAGTGCCGACATTACCGATCTGACAGACGCCGGGTTGGGGTTGATCAAAAGGAAGATTTTAGAGAAAACTAACAGGACCTTCGGAAAACCTCTTCTACGCGTTATTATTTTCAGCGACTTCTCGTTCGTCGAACAGTGATCTGCCGCGACCGCTAGCACTGCCATCACGGTCCGCAACCCCGCGATTTGCAGCAGTTTCCGGCCGCCGGCAAAGTCTCTTCTATCAGGAATGGATTCCTATGGCTGACGAATCAGAACCGGTCAACCAGGACAAGATCGACTCGCTGCCCGATGAAGGCGGCGAAATGAACCTGGCTGGCGAGCAACCACCGCAGAGTTCCCAGGCCCCCGAAACAGGTCCGGTTTCGCATGCGCTGCCGGTAGACGACAGCTTGCTGGGGCAAGATGAAATCGAGAAGCTTCTCCAGTCCACTGCCCAGCCAAGTCCCGCCGTGGATGAGTCGAGTGGACAACCCCACAACGAGCCGGGTCCGAACCCAATTGCCGGTGAGGGCGACATGTCCCAGGGTGATGTCGAATACCTGCTCGACCAGGCCGAACAAGCCCTGGAGTCGATCAGATCCGAGTCGGGCGGTGAGTTGCCGGGCGGCGCGGCCCGGTTCCAATTGCACGAGTTTGCAGGCGCTCCGGCATCCACCGAGAACGCCACGCTGGACCTGATCCGCGATGTCGACCTGGACCTGAGAATCGAACTCGGACGTACACACATGTACCTGGAAGACGTTCTCAAGCTTCGCAAAGGGTCGGTCGTACCGCTGGACAAACTGGCCGGCGATCCGGTCGACATCTATGTCAACGGCCGACTGATCGCTCGGGGTGAGGTCCTGGTGCTCAACGACAATTTTTGTGTCCGCGTGGCGGAGTTGATCGCCGGAAGCAACTCCGCCTGAGCCGACATTACCGGAACCTGCAAGGAAGTGCACGGATGCCTCCAATCGCGCGAATCGCCGGACTGCTCTTGATCGGGGCGAGTCCCGCCGCCGTGGCGGCACAGGCCTTGGCACCGCACGAAGCCGCATACGGTTCCGCGGGAACGCGGGTTACCACGGCAGGTTCGTCGTGGCAAAAAGAACCGCACGGCCTGAATTACGCTGCTACCGCGCCGGAGTTGGAGCCAGTTGTGCCGGCAGTGCTCCACGACCCGCTGGCACCCGCGGATAGCCGCACGCAATCAGCCGGGGACCGAGCATCGCCACAGCCGGTCGAGCCACCGGCGGATGATCGCCCCGCAGTTGAGATACCCCTCCCTCTACCAAGTCCCGGTGCGGCTTCCACACCGCCGACTCCAAGCCGAACGACAAAGAAATCGGCCGCGACGCGTTTCGGTCGTTTGCCATCACTCATCACCACCGGCGGCAGCCTGGCGGTGGTGCTGGGGTTGTTCTTCGTGTTGGCTTGGGTAATTCGGCACTCGATGCCCGGCGGCACTGCCCTGTTGCCCAAGGAGGCCGTCGAGGTGCTGGGCAGGGCCCCCTTGGCCGCGCGCCAGCAGGTTCAGCTACTCCGCTGCGGAAACAAGCTGATCCTGGTTTCGGTCACGCCCACGGGAGCAACCACGCTCACCGAGATCACTGAACCGAAGGAGGTCGACCGGTTAGCCGGTCTATGTCGCCAGGTTCAGCCGGGCAGCAGCACCGCCGCGTTTCGACAAGTCTTCCAGCAATTCACCCGAGATCACACGGCGCCGGAGCTGCTCGAGCCCAACCAGCACGTTGAGATGCCGCTGTCGCGAACGGGCATCCTGGGCACGCAAGCCGGGGCGTTGGAGAGCAACGATGTCTGAACCGAAATCGATCGCCGCCCGTCGCGAGGCCGCGCGGTCACGTTGGCGGAATAGCCGTTCGCGACGCCTGCTGGCATGGTTGGCAGTACTATTGGCCGGTTTGAGCCTGTTGGGGCCCGTTGCTGCCCAGGAAACGGCCAACGGTCCGCTCTCGATCGAATTGCCGGAAGGCCTGACGGCAGGGCCGGAGAGATGGACAAGCCCCGAGGGGCTCAGTTCAGCCCTCCAGGTGATGTTGTTGCTGACGGTTCTCAGTCTGGCCCCGGCCGTGTTGTTAATGACTACCTGCTTCGTGCGGATCGTGGTTGTGCTGGGGCTTTTGCGACAGGCTTTGGGCACGCAGCAGTTGCCGCCCAGCCAGGTGATTACGTCGCTGGCACTGTTCATCACCCTGCTGATCATGGCTCCCGTTTGGAAGCAAGTATACAACCAGGCCATCGTGCCGTACACCAGCCGGCAGATCAACCTGGAGCAGGCCTGGACGGCGGGGGTCGCGCCGATTCGAACGTTCATGAGCCTGCAAATCAAACGGACCGGCAATACCGACGACGTCTGGTTGTTTATGAGCTACCTGCCCGATTACCCTACCCCGGCAAGCTACGACGACGTGCCGCTACAGGCCTTACTGCCGGCATTCATGCTCAGCGAATTGAAGACCGCTTTTCTTATTGGCTTTCAGATCTATCTGCCTTTTCTGATCATCGATATGGTGGTTGCCAGCGTGATGGTTTCGATGGGCATGCTGATGCTGCCGCCCGTGTTGATCTCGCTGCCGTTCAAGCTCCTGTTGTTTGTCCTGCTCGATGGCTGGCAACTGGTGGTCGGCATGCTGATGGAGAGCTTCCAACCATTTACGTGACGTGACGGCCGACGACTTCATCCTTC